>Ga0209117_1000137_pt1 | contig 46864 bp, 41 predicted proteins | sample BlaSpr_A8_OM2_M2_FD_187978 | JGI IMG/M metagenome (GOLD analysis project Ga0209117, IMG submission 187978) | Forest soil microbial communities from Thunder Bay, Ontario, Canada - Black Spruce, Ontario site 2_A8_OM2_M2 (SPAdes) (version 2) | ecosystem: Environmental > Terrestrial > Soil > Boreal... | reverse complement strand
CCGATCGCGGATCGCCAGGACGAGGAAGGCAACTATACGCCTCGCGACTTTGCCGACTGGCGGGAGATTCCGTCGGAAACGCTGGAACGCAACGAGGTCCGGCAGAAGCTCGCCGAGGCGCTGGCCGAGTTGGGGCAAATCTACCGTGAAGTTTTTGTCCTGCGCGACATGCAGCACCTCAGCATCGAGGAAACGGCCAAGGCCCTCGGAATCTCCACCGCATCGGTCAAAACTCGATTGCTGCGGGCACGCCTGATGCTGCGCGATCTGCTCGCGCCCGGCCTCGGCGGTGCCTGGAGCATGACCGGCAAGTTGTCTTTCGTAAAGGGGACGAAGCCATGGTAGTCAGCTGCGAAGAAGTGTGGCGCGAGGTTTCGAACTATCTCGACGGCGAAGTCGAACCCGGTTTGCGTGCTGCCATCCAGGAACACGTCCGCGGGTGCAAGCGCTGCTCCGCCGTGGTGGACGGCACGCGCAACGTACTCCAATTGTATGGTGACGAACGGATGCTCGAAGTGCCCCTGGGATTCAGCCAGCGTCTGCACCAGAGACTAGGGGAGAATATGCCCGGCAACCGGAGGAGCTTTTTGGGCTGGATGGTCGCCGCCGCCGCATCCGTACTCGTCGTCGGGAGCTGGGAGGTGGCCCGTTCCTCGTCCCGCGGCCCCGAACTGCGTTCCGAACACGCGCAACCCGGCGCTGGCGTCCCACCGGACTTGATGGTGGTGGTTTCGGAAGATGGGAAATTGTTTCACGTCGCTGGGTGCGGGTTTATCCACGAAAAAACCAAGCTGCGGACGATCACCGCCGCCGAAGCATCGCGGCAGGGTTACTCTCCCTGTGTGCGCTGCCTGAAGAAGTACCTCGCGAACGCGTGATGCGTCACACGATGGAGCGACGGGCGTCTCGCCCGTCCAGCTCGTCCCCCAGGCCTTGTGCTGGCCGGGCGGGGACGCCCGGCGCTCCACAATGAAGATGCGTAACTTTTCTCCCGCTATCGAATCTATTAAAGAGGCGCTCGGAATCGACTGCTGGGCGTTCGAAGGAGTTCGTTATGAGTAGCTTCCCCTCGCGCGTATCTGCTGTGCTCTTGATGGTAACCCTCGTGGGCGTAGTCGCCTGCAATGCCGGCGAGCGGCCGAGCGCCACCGTCCCGAACCCTGCTGTAGACGCCACGTTGGCGACGACCAAGGCTGAACAGACCGCCATTGTCGCCGGTGGCTGCTTCTGGGGCATTCAAGCCGTCTTCCAGCATGTGAAGGGCGTGATCAGCGCTACGTCGGGCTACTCTGGCGGCGCAGCCAACACTGCGGAATACGAATTGGTGAGCGGCGGTGACACCGGCCATGCGGAATCGGTGAAGATCACTTACGATCCTTCGCAGATTACCTACGGGCAGCTTCTGCGAGTCTTCTTCTCTGTCGCCCACGATCCCACGCAGTTGAACCGTCAGGGACCGGACACTGGCAGCCAGTATCGTTCTTCCGTTTTCTATGGCAGCGAGGAGCAAAAGCGAATCGCCGAGGCGTACATCGCGCAACTGGACAAGGCCAAAATCTTCCCGCGTCCGATTGTGACTCAGGTGGTTCCATTGAAAGCCTTCTATCCCGCCGAGGCTTACCACCAGGACTACGCCGCCCGTCATCCCGACAATCCTTACATCGCCTTTAACGATGCGCCGAAAGTAGCTCACCTTCGGCAACAGTTCCCGGATCTCTACACGAGCAAGTAAAAGAAGAGATGGGCAAAGCCGAGTGGGTGCACCACTCGGCTCAGTCTATGCGCTTCGTCTAAGACTATTAACGGGTGCATTCGGCTCGGCAATAGGCCCTTCGGGTCCGTGCACCGCATCCGAATACATGAACTGGACGGGAACCGTACCGCTGTTGTCCGTGAGTTCCACCTCCTGAAATACCTCCGCTAAATCGCCACCGGCCTCAGACACCGGAAAGTCGCCGCACTCCTCGCCCTGATCGGATACCCACCCGAGGAAGGAGTTGGCATTGGGGCTGTTCCCGGCACGGATTGCATCTTCGACATCCGCGTCGGTTCGAGCCTCGTTCAGCTCGTGATAGAAGGTGCCGACCACATTCTTCCAGGGCTGGTCAAACACCGGGATGCCGTTCACCGTCCCGTCGGCTTCGGTCTGCGAGTAAACGCCAACTGCGTAATAGACGGTGTCGGTACCCGAGGCATGAACCGAGCCGTGGTAGCCGCCCAGCCCGTTGAGTGAATCATCTTCATCTTCGGGCACGATGACGTGTGGCTTCGCGGCAGCCACTTGCCTTTTGACCGCAGCCGCCACTTGCTGTCCGCCACCCGTGGTCGTCGTGTCGGTATTCAGCACGGTTCCGGGCGGAAGCATGAAGTTGAAGACCGTCGAGGTCAGGTCATGACCGGTGAGTTTACCTTCGCTGTAAAGCGTCGTCACCAGTTGCTCGACGTCCCCTTGTGAGATGACCTGCGGGGCAGAGCCAGGCAGGGTCTGGGAACCATCAAACATGGTGGTAATCGGACCATTAAAGTACTGCCCCATCACATTGTTGAGATCCTGGTCTGACATCGCCTCGGAGAGGCCTTTATCGATATTTGCGATGTCGCCCTGATCCCAGGCATCGCCGCCGACATAGAAATTCATGAATCTCAAGTCCTGAATTGTTTTCCCGCCCTGATACTTGAGATCGTGTTCTGGAGTGGGGGCTATGCCCGGCACAATCGCCTTTGGCACAGGTGATCCAGTGCGTTTCCTGAAAGCTTTCTCCGCACGGGAGCCTCGCCGGACATACACATTCATCGGACGCCGGTGTTCTCTGATTTCCGTCATATAACCTCCTTCGCTCTTTGATACCTGCTACCAGCGGGATAGCAGCCGTCCCCGAATTATTTTCGGGTTCACTCTCCATGGGGCTTCGTTCAAACCGACTTAGCTGCTTAGATCGTGTGGGGGACGGGCGCGCTCGCCCGTCCAAGCCGAGCCAGCTCGGCCTCATCCCTCTGTGTACTCTGCCTGGAATCTGCTGCACCCACAGCCAGTCTTCTTATCGTAAAGAAATAGTGCTGAAAGGAAGGTCAGCGCTTCACCGTATCAAGCAAAAGGCCATGGAAAACATGCGGTAATCGGTGCGGTCGTTTACGATTATGACGCACTTTAAGTCTTATCCACTAGAACGAGAGCCGGGTCTTTTTCCCTTCACGCCTATTTTGTAAAATTCAAACGCTCGGCAATGACCGGATCGGGTCGGCGCTGGTGCGCGCCGTCCCAGTGAATTGAGGGTGCCGTGAGCGGCACGAGCAAGTGATTGAAAAAATGGAGCCGACGACCAGAGTTGAACTGGTGACCTGCCGATTACGAATTATCGCCCGGTCCCACGGCTGCAACGGCTAAGTATGTTGCAGCAAAAGCCTTTAACAAATTTCCGCCCGCACGGAAGGGAGTTCTGGCGATGTTGATAACGTTGGCTTTAGGTGAAATAGGTTGAACCCTTGCGTCACAAATACGTCACAAAATTTTCTGCACTATGCAGCGAGCGCCACCTGTCCGCTTCCCTTGGCGAAAAAGGCGGTTAACTCAAGAGCATCACAGCGGAATTATCACCTTCACAAACCATGCGCCCATTTTAGTGCTTCTTTGTTGATGTCGGCATTTGGGTGACCTTGGTTGCCGGTTTATCCTCTGGGACGACTGGCGGCAATAGCGCCTCAATTTGTTCACGCTTCTTACCTTCTACGTGCTCTAGGAAGTACCAGAGGGCATCTACCAAAATCGCGCTCAGTGTTGTTCCCTTTTCTTTTCGCGCTTTGCGATTCTCTGCGATGACATGTATCGCCATTTTTTGCGCCGGATTAAGAAGAATCGACGTTCTGAGGTCATCTGGCATTGCCCGGCCCCAACTGAGTAAACAACTTCTCTATTGACTGCATCTTAGCGTTCTTGCATTATAATGCTGCAATGCATTTGCATTTAAATGCAAAAATGCAAACACACAGAGTCTTCGATCTGGTAACGTATTCAGTTGCTTAAAGGTGCTTGCCATGACGAAGAAAAAAGGCCCGCAAATGGCACATGCGAATCCCGCGCAGGACGCGCTAATCAACGAAATTCAATCCTTAATCGAAAGCGAACCGGAAGTGAATGATGAGGAACTGGCGGACCGCGAGCGGAAAGCTACCGAGATTGTTGAGGGCGTGCGTGCGCGCGTTTCGCGTCGAGAAAAAGCTTAACCACGCGCCTCATTTGCTCTGGGGAAGTGTTGGGGGTCACTCTCAGGGTGTAGGCCGTAATATCGTCTTCATTGCCAAACTCAATCAGGAAGGGCAGTTCGCGCTCAACCTTCTGCACTAGACGACGTTTGGCCTCGCTCTCGATTTTCATAAAAGTCATCCCCTTAGCATCGGTCGTATTTTCCTCGAAGTCAATTGTTGCCCTATTTACCAAATAGCATCATCTGCAAGCGGTATTTCCCCGAATCTATGCCGAAGCGCTCTTTGGTTGGCGGAGTGTCAGTCGCTTGCCCTCGGTTGCTTTGAGAGCACGAATCGTGCGCTCCGAATCGTTAATCTTCCGGTGGTTGTACCTGAAATCGAACTCGTTTAAGTATTGCTGCATGTAGCCGCGTCCCCAGTGGTGATAGGTGCCAAACCTCAGCGATCACCCAAAACCGGCCAATGGTTATCACCTGAAAACCGGCCAACGAGGATAGCGTCCGGGACATTGACTCCCGCAGGGGCTTGTAGCCTCCGTGGGCATGGCCAATGTCTTGAACGAAGAGAAGAAACAGCAAGTTTTAGCTCTGGGACGGCTGGGATGGTCGCTGCGGCGCATCCAGCCAGAGACCCGCATCCGTCGCGAAACCGCCAGCCAGTACCTGAAAGCGGCTGGAATTGCCGTGCGTCTGCCCGGTGGGTGGGGACGGCGAGCGGCAAAACCGGCCAACGAAGTGATCACCGACTTGGGCGCGGCAAAACCGGCCATCGCGGTGGTTCCCAACCCCAACTTCAACCCCGAAAACCTTTCTAATAAGGGAAAAGCAAAAGCAACTTCAAAACCGGCCAACGAGGTGATTCCCGACTCTAGGTGATCACCGACCTCGGCCCATCCCAACTAGACGAAGTGGGCGCTCTTTTCCCGGAAAGAGAGCAGGGACAGGCTGCATCTCCACAGCGCAGTCCCAGCGCTAGTGCCTGCACAGCCTATCGCGAGGCCATCGAGTCGGGACTCAGCCGAGGCCGCAATGCCATGGCGATCTGGCAGAACCTGGTCTCCGAGTACGGTGGAACAGGAATTCCACAGGGCCGAGCAGGAAAATCGGAAGCCAGACGGTATTGGATTCCCGAGAAAGGACGTGAGACCAATTCCAAGCTAAGGACTGGCGACTCGTCATGGGCACCACAACACCTTGTTGTATATTCGCCTTTTGTTCTCTATATTGTATGTGTAAACCAGCAGATTTTAGAACTTTTTCACAGTAGGGACCTATTTTGCAAACGATTCACAATTGAGATTTCTAGTACAACTCAATAGGATTCGAATTCAACTTTTTTTGGTAAACTCTTATGCCTAGCGAAATGTATGCAAACTGCCAAGTGTGGCCCGGAGCGTTTGACTCCGAGGCTTACGTAATCGTCGGTGACGTGTCTGCCGTGGTTGATAGGAGAAACGTCAGGCTTAATCAGCCGTACCCAGCTAACGGCGCGCATGTTGTAGGTTCGGTTCTGGTCTACGTCGTAGCCGAAAAGCAGGACCGTGTGTTAGTGGAATTGCCTGGACAGGCGGTTGTTGGCGGTCTACGGACTTGGGTTCCGTGGAATATGTTGATCGCTGCCTGAAAACTGCATGATTCTCAGTGATCATGGAATCAACGAAGCACTCGACAGGGGGGAATTGGAGATTGATCCAAGGCCCACTGATGAGCAGTACCAAACTTCCGCAGTCGATTTATTTATCGGGGACAGTTTCCGCTGCTGGGATCATGAAAAGCTACGACTCAAGGGATTGACGCCAATCCTAAATCTTTCCGAACACAACTTTCTGGTGACCGCCCATGCTTACCTGATTCCAATGAAGCTGGAGTCTGACGGCTCCTTCTTGTTTCCTCCCTATGAGGACACACGAATGCATGTTCTCGGCATTACGCGGGAACGTATACATCTCAAGAAGGATTCTAGGCTGGCGGCTCGCGTAGAGGGTAAAAGCGGTCTTGCACGCATTGGTCTTACCGTTCATCTCACAGCGCCGACAATCCACGCCGGATGGAATGGCCCCATAACCCTTGAGATGATTAACTACGGCCCATTCACGTTAAAGATGATACCCAATAAAACTAGGCTGTGTCAGGTCATTTTCGAGCGGCTCGAAAGTGTTCCAAAGAAAGAGATGAGTAGCCAATTCCTAGGTCAGACCGATCCTTCTGGGGGGAAACATTAGCCGCTGGCCTGCTTGTCCCACTTGGTTTGTGAAGGTGATAATTCCGCATCACAGCCGCTTCTGGCCAAATTTAGGGGGCTAGGAGTTGATATACAACCTGCCCAAAGTACCTTTGAGCATGCGGGAGGCGTGATCCTTGGACATTGGGATCGCATCAGGCATCGAGCGGCGGTTCCTCTTCCGGCGGCACGCTTCCAAAGATTACCTGGATGTTCGCCACCCGGTCCTCGTCCGCTTTGCCGAGGAGTTGCTGCCCTATCTCGTGCGCGGTTGTCATCATCTTAAGCAGCTCCGCCGGCTTGACGGCGAGCTCCAATTTTTCCTCGCCGGTCACCTTGTCCTTGACCACGCGCACGGTCTCCAACACGTTGTAACCCTGCATGGCCTTGGATTGAATCTTCTGCGCCATCAGCAGCGTGGCCCGGTTCATCTCTATGCGTGTGCGTATCGATTGCGCTTGGATCAGTTGGTCTTGAAACTCATCCCACTCCCGCGCCCGATCTCGCCAGCGGTGCGTGATCGACCAGCGATAAATTAAAGAGTGCGATTTTTGGCACTTTCCTACTACTTTCCCTACACTGCGTTCCGAGCCCAGATCGCGGTAGGCGGCGAAGGCGGCGAAGGCTTTGCCGGATTCGTCTGGGGCTTGGTCCCAGCTGTGGCCTTCGCCGCTGTCTTCTGATTTTGAAGGGGTTAACGCTGAGATGGGTTCCTTCACGTGCTCGGCCTCCTGCCGGCGGAGTGCGTCCCGCGCCCCACGAAATACTTCTTATCACGAACGGTGGAGGGTGTTCACCAGAATTCCGCTGGAGAGAGGTTACTGAGGGTGTATCAGGAGGGTTTTTCCACTCTGTCTCAGCTCAAAATTGATATGGGCGGCGTCCCTTGGGATGTTTCGGGGCGAAATTCCACTGCTACGTGGCGATACGGACAGCCACTCGCGTCCGCTCGAGCGAGCACGGTTGTGGGAAAACTTTAGAGGGTTCAAGGACTGACCTCGTGTCCGCCTTCTTTCCGGTTACTTTCCGATTTTCTTCCGGTCTAAGGTCTTCCCGGCAGATCATGGGCAGCCAGGCCAGGAGCAAAAAGTCCACTTAAGTGGACTTTTTTGGCCACCGAAAGCCAAGATGGAGAACCAGCGTCAGGCTGCAGGCGAGGAGCTCAGAGCGTCTGATTCAACTGTGCAAGTGACCGCGCCCGGCCCCACGGCAGTTTACCCGACGCCGCTGTCCTGAACCACTGGCGATCCAAGGGCAACGCCGGAAAGATGGTAGGTACCGTGCCAAGCTATTGAAACCGGACAACTTATTTAAATATCATCCCTCGATCAGCTAACTCCTTTTATTGGAATGAATTGCAGGCCATATCCGTATCTTGACCAATGTTTATGCGGCTCTTGCGTTTCCATTTAATGGAAACGGACCTGTATGGCGCTCCTAGCAAAGTCCGGATCTAGCCCCAAAGGCTCGCCAAAGTCGGGGTATCTGCGATAACGTAATCGGCCATCATGTTTTCGGTTGCGAAATCCTTCTCGGCGGCCGAGCGCCTGGACCTCGCCAGTCAATTCGTCCGCTCGTTCCCTGCCGGGACCGAGCTCCTGCTGATTGGCGCCTCGCGTGATGCCGTGGACGATTTCGTCCGTGAGCTGGCGCGCTCGGCCAAGGCTACCTTCGGACTGCATCGCTTCAGCCTCACGCAGTTCGCCGCCAGGCTGGCAATCGTAAGGCTAGCGACGGCGGGCGTCACTCCCAGTTCTGCAGTCGGTGCGGAGGCATTGGCCGTGCGGGCCGCTTACGAAGCGGCGATGCGAAACGAGCTGCCATACTTCGCGCCAGTTACTAAGTTTCCGGGTTTCGCCCGTGCGACGGCTGCCACCATCGGCGAGTTGCGCGCATCTGGTGTTACCGCCGAAAAATTCGAGGCGCTGGAAGAGGCCGGCCCCGATCATGCCGCTCTCCTCGAACGATACCAGGATCAGATGGAGGAAGTCTCGGTTGCTGACCGCACTATCCTTTTCCAAGCTGCTTTGGAAGAAGTCCGCGCTGGCGCGGACCTCGCCAGGCATCCACTGCTGCTCCTGGATGTACCCATTCACTCGGCGATCGAACGAGCATTTCTCATCGAGTTAGCGGTCGCCTCAAACGAGGTACTGTTCACCTGTCCCGCCGGAGACCTTCGCACGCTGGACAATCTAAAGATGGTTCCCGGCGTTCAGGAAAACGCTGCACTTGCCGTACCTGGGGATTCGAGTCTCGCGCGGCTGGGCTTTTATCTTTTCTCGGAGACAACTCCCCCACAGGGGAAGCCTGACGATGAAGTCGTCTTCTTCTCCGCCCCGGGAGAAGAACGGGAGTCGGTCGAGATTGCGCGTCGCGTCCTCGCTGAGGCCGAGAAAGGCATTCCCTTTGATCGCATGGCTGTCCTTCTGAGGGCGCCGGAGGGTTATGCGAGTTTGATGGAGGCCGCATTGAGGCGGGCAGGAGTCCCTGCTTACTTTGCGCGTGGAAGCCGCCGGCCAGATCCCTCCGGTCGCGCTCTACTGGCGTTGCTCGCATGCGCCGCCGAGGGACTCTCCGCCCATCGCTTCGCCGAGTATTTATCTTTTGCGCAGGTTCCAAGCCTGCCGGGAGATGGTGCCCCTCCCGAGAACAAGGTCGAGTTTGTGCCGCCCGAGGATGACGCTCTGGGCTCCGCTGCGTCCGCCTTCGCACCTCCGATACTGACCACATCACGGGATGAGGCCGGCGAGGAAAAAGACGCAGACAGGTCTGAGTTGGCGGGTGCTCTTCGCGCGCCCTGGAAATGGGAGCAGCTTTTGGTGGATGCCGCCGTGATTGGTGGCAAGGAACGTTGGGCCCGGCGGCTCGACGGACTGCAGAACCAATTCAAACAGGAACTGGAGGAACACGCGAAAGAGGAACCAGACTCGCCGCGCATGGCGGGGGTCCTGCGCAAGCTTCGCAATCTACAGCACCTCCGTGCATTTGCTCTCCCGGTGATCGAAGAACTGGCGGCGTTGCCGGCATCGATCCACTCTCCCCAGGTTGCCGAGAAGTTCATGAACCGGAGACGGGGGTTGCTCGATTTCCTTATCGCGCGGCGAGTTAACGACAAATCCTGCCCAGTAGAAGGAGGCTGGCCGAGCACGGCGTACCGCAAGTTGGGCCGAGCGGAGAGCCTCGCCCGGGGGTTGTCCCGCTTTAAGAAACTTGTAAAAACTACTCATCAACATAGCTGTTGAGACGTCATCGACACTCCAGAGGCTGGCGACAACCGTATCCACACCGGCCAGCAGGAATGTGCGATTCAAACCGATCACCTCATCGCCGCCGCGAAGCTTTCCCATGCCTGTATTGCACGCACTTAGGACGACAAGCTTGGATCGCACTTGAAGGTCCATGATTTCGTAAAGCGACACTTGCGACGGCTGCTCCGCTTCTGGAGTGGTAATCATCGCCGAGAACAGCGGCGATTCCTCATCAAGTTGAGCATGAGTAGCTAAATGGACGAAATCCTGCTTCCCTAACGCCGTCCGCACGCTAGCCGCAGTGAAGTCGTTTTCCTTGGCAACTTTGGCGGCCGGAAACAGGGACGAGATTTCGGTTATCTCCTGTACCGTCCCAGGCAGTGCGGCCCAGCCTGGCGGGTTGGCATTGCCCAACGCGCCAAGAAACACGGCTGGTCGACGAGCAGACGCGGGTCCAAGGGCGACCAGAGTCGAGCCGCTGGGCAGATTCGTAACTGTGTAGTGGTCCACGAGTTGCCGTCCGTCGGCCCCGATCAATACTTGGAATGGCAAGTAGTTGGAGACGCCAGCCGGTACCACGATCAGGCGCTTGATATCAGAAGCCAGTCGGGCAAGCACAGGCCGCACTAGTTCGGTCGAAACTGTCGAAATTAGCTCATCGGCCGCGCGGGTGTTGTCTGCACATCGCACACAGGCGAATCCGCGTGACTCGCGCGCTCCTGGTCCGCCCAGCAGGTCGCGAAGGCGTAGGATTTTGTCCGTGAGCGCGCTAATGTCAGATCTCCAAGCAACCTGGTGGACGTCGGAGTGGGTCACGATGAAAGCGGTGATCTCGTTCGTCAGGAAGGCGTATTCGATCAAAGCAGTATTGCGCGGGACGTGGCCTTGTACGTCAGCTAATTCGGGCGGGTAGATCAGTGTTGCCTGACCAGCGCGTGAGGCTGCGAGCTGACGCTGCTGGCGCTGAAGCGCAAACTCGGCCTGCTTGCGTTCGAGGTCTGCGCGTAGCACCGCAGGATCCTTCCCGCCGATTGCCACTAGAGCTCGATTTTCCGGTAAGAGCTCTGTGCGCAAGCGAATGATGTCCCGCTCTAACTTGCCAAGAGCGGCCGTATTCGCGCCGACCGGTGCATTGGAGACCTTTTTGCCCTGCAGGATCTCGACGGAATCGGCAGATCTGGAAATTCGCTCTCAATGCGCCGGGCCAGCGCGACTGCGTTCTTGTGGGGCAGCTCGGTCGAGGCAGCAATTACGCACTCGACTACACGACCCGCGATGGCAAACGCCGTATCCTTGGCTTCTGGATCGCTGTTAGCGACCTGCACCGCCTCGCGAGCGGAATCGAGCGCGCCGTCATAATCGGAGTCGCTTTCCTGCACATCCGAGGCTGCCAGGATGGCCAAAACACGGAACGAAGTAGAGGCGTAAGGCTCTTTCGATGCCGCAGCGAACTTAGTTACCTCCTGTTTGGCAGCACCCCGGTCTCCGAGCGCCAGTTCAACTTGCACAATGTTGCGCCAGAGTGTACCCGCCACCATTCCTCCCTGAGCCTTCATCAACCCTTGCGCCTTGCGCATGGCCTCAAGGGCCTCGTCGTTACGGCCGAGGCGATAAAGGTCTTGACCAATCTTCATCCAAAACGCCGACAAGTCGAGCCTTGATGGGGAGCTTTGAGCGATTGTTAGCGCTCGTCGCTCGGCCTCTAGGGAGGACAGGTAATCCTCTTCGTGCATGCGGTACATGGCTGCCTGCAAATCAGCGCGGACGGCTGCCATGTCCGATTGGCCGCGGTAGAGGTGAATCTCGATCACCCCCTCAAGAGCCTTGTGCAGCTCCCGCCAGTCACTCAGGCCAGCATCGTATCGCTGGTCGTAATCGACCAGGGCCATCAGCAGTTTTTCGGGTTCTCCAATCGGCAGCTTGGAAAAAAGGACTGCATCTGCGCTTGGATCAAACTCTAGTTTGCCTAGGAACTCGCGCCCGGCAACCACGTCCACTTGGGACGTTTGCCCGCCCTGCGCGAGCATCAGGCTGGACAGGAGCAGCATTGCCGCGATGGCGAACTGCTTGGGCATGGCTGAGTGGAAGGCATTAGACAAGAAAACCATACTAGTGTCGGTGATCAACGTCACAAGTTTCGGTGATCCCTCCGCTATCGAACTGCACATGATGCCCGATCTGCTCGTCAGAAACTGCAAGACCAAGCTTTTCTTCGTAGAACTTCTTTGCATCTTCCAAGTCATTGAAGTAAAGTTCGACCCCGACGAATCGCGCTTGGATCGGCTCCATAGAATGTCCTCCCGTTCAGGATACGCTGGCATCCGCCGAATGGTGGTTCACGAGTGATATTGAGTGCGTGTCAAGCTGACCGGAATGTTTCGGAGTCTCCCGAAATCGCCGGCCCAATTCTCTGGCCTCGTGATATAGTTCCACTCCACGCATCAATGTTCGCAAGGGCGATTTGGCCGCCAACCAGGAGACCGGAGAAATAATCGCCGACTCCGGATATGAGATCTGACAGCCCAAACAAAGGATGGTTCGTCACTGCACTGTGTGTCGCATCCATTAGTTTGTGCTGTATCGGGAATGCGACTGCAGGTCCGACGAGTACAGTGCATCTAGCGGTCGATCTCGGACATCGCGGTGAAGTTAAATCGGTTGCCTTTTCTCCTGATGGACGCTTGGTACTAACCGGTGGCGAAGATCAAACAGCTCGAATATGGGACCTTGCGACCGGTCATGAGATTCATCAGGTAAAGCTAGGCGGCCACGGACTCATATACGCGGTTGCCTTCGACTTGCCTCACGCGCGGCTTTTCGCAGGTGGCAGCGACCCAACCGTGGGTTTATGGAGTATTCGCACCGGTGAACAGATCCGTCGTTTTGACTTGGGTGCCAAGGATGACAGCGTCGTTGATATCGTTCTTTCGCCTGATGGCAATTGGGCCTTGACCGGAGAGGTTTACAGGGTCAGGCTCTGGAATGTACAAACCAGCCATGAGGTTCGCCGATTCAACGGATGTGGGGCAGGCATCTTTTCCCACAGTGGTCGCTGGCTTCTACTAACGGATTGCGATGATGGAGATTCGGCGGTTCTGCGGGACGTTGCCTCGAATCGAGAACTGGGTCGCTTCAAAGAAGATGGCCTCATGGACAGGCCCGCCGTCTTTTCGCCTGACGATCGTCGGATCTTCACGGTTGACCAGAAATCTGCCGATGAGGAATTACCTGCCTCAGTACTGATATGGGACGTGGCCACGCATCGTCAAATCGGCGAATTGACTGGTCACACTGCCGAAATCAAATCGATAGCTATTTCCCCTGACGGCAGACATCTCTTAACAGGAAGTGCCGATAGTACCGGGCGTATCTGGGATCTTGCAACGAAGCGGGAGCTACATCAGTTAAGAGGGCATCACGATAAGGTCAATTCGGTTTCGTTTTCGCCCGACGGAAAATACGCCCTAACCGGAAGTGCTGACAACACCGCAATCTTGTGGAATGCTGCCAGTGGTCACGCCCTCAGGTATTTCGGAGGGAAAACAGATGAAGTCACGGCCCTAGCTGTCTCCGCTGATGGGCGGCGGCTCGTGACCGCAACCAGTGGTTCCGTTGCAAACATCTGGGACCTGACCCAGGGTCGTCAGATTCAAAGGTTAATAGGCCACACAGGCATAATCTCCTCCGTCGCACTTTCGGGAGACGCCCGTCTCGTGCTAACTGGAGCTAGTGATGAAACTGCCCGGTTGTGGGATGTTGAGTCCGGTCGCGAGCTGAAACGGCTCGCAGCAGGTCCAGATCTCGCTGCTGTCGCTCTTTCGCCTGATGGCCGCTTTGCCCTTACCGGTTTTGTAAAAGCTCTCCTTTGGGATTTGAAGAACGGCACACAAAAAGAACTCGACACGGGCGACGGCCGTATTCTTGCGATGGCGTTCTCTCCGGACGGCCAATTGGCGCTAACGGGCGGCCAGGGTCCCAATGCTCGCCTTTGGGAAGTGCCAAGCGGGCGGCAGCTACGCCAGTTTAAATCGAAGGGAACCTGGGTTAGCGACGTTGGTTTCAAAGATCGTGAGGCCGTGGTCGCAAATTCGGACAACTCACTCCATGTCTGGGACATAGCAACCGGCAATGAAGTGAATCACGTCGATGGACCGCATGTCCTGCCGCCAGCGATAGAAACAGCGCGAAAGGGGAACATGATCACGGGATTGGTTACGATCTCGCCTGATCGTCAATGGGCTTTCATTGATCCGTGGATTAACAGTTCTCGGGTATGGGATGTAGGTACGGGAAAGCAAGTGTTGCAATTGGATGGGATCGATGCGGGCGGCTGGAATCAAGGCGTCGGATTTTCGTCTGGTCGCTGGCTGTTTCTTGGTAATGCTGACGGAATTACGCGAGTATACGACTTAGGCCTCGGAAGGTTGGCACTCACCCTTGTGAGCTTTACTGATGGAGGCTGGGCCGTAGTTGATCCCGAAGGAAGGTACGACGCATCCGATCCCGACAGCTCACCAGGACTCTATTGGGTGCTAGAGGACCAGGTCATCGAACTGAAGCAGCTTAAAGATCGTTTCTACGCGCCGGGGCTGCTCGCGCGTACGCTGGGCTTCAATAAGGAATCTCTGCCCGCGGTGGCAGGACTGGATCACTTGCAGCTTTGGCCTACCGCCGAGCTGATTCCACCGAAACGGGGCGATACCAAAGCCACCATAAAACTTACAAACCGTGGCGGCGGGATCGGTTACGTCGTGGTGAAGGTCAATGGCCGCGAGATTCCGCTCAACGTACGTAAGGCCGGCATTAATCCGAACGCGAAGACTGCCGACATCGAAGTTGATTTAACTCCGGCCACGCTAGCCGCCGATGGCAACAATGAGATTGAAGTCGCGGCTTACGATCGTACCAATCTTGTCTCGGGGCGTGGTTTTAAAGTTGCTTGGAAGAAAGGGCCGGAGAAACCTGTGACTTCCCCAACCCTGCATGCCATCATTGCAGGCGTTTCAACTTTTGAGAATTCTAAACTCAATCTGCACTTTCCGGCGAAAGACGCGCTCGATATGGCCAAAGCACTACAGGTCGGAGGCGCGCACCTGTTCGGTGTGGACCATGTCGATGTGCAAGTTTTTGCTAGCGGCACAGAAAATGAACCAACCAAAGAGAACATTGCGCGGGGATTCAAGCAAGTCGCTATGGCTGCCGGACCTGACGACGTTGTCCTGGTGTATTTTGCAGGCCACGGACTCGCGGGCAAGGCAGGCAGCGACAGCTACTACTTCCTGACGCGTGAGGCGAGAAGCCTGGAGCCAGGGAGCGATGTGACTTTACAGGCAGCGACCACAATCAGCAGCAACGAGTTGCTGGAGTGGCTCCGGACAAAAGGTATGCCGTTGCGGCAAGTGGTAGTACTCGACACATGCGCAGCTGGGCAAGCGGCAACAGAACTCATCAAACTGGCTGATCGGCGCGAACTCAGTGCTGACCAAAGACGCGCCATTGAACTCCTCAAAGACCGCACGGGCAGCCACATTTTGATGGGCGCGGCAGCAGACGCAGTCAGCTATGAAGCTACTCGTTACGGACAGGGTCTGCTGACCTATGCCTTGCTTTCGGGGATGCGTGGTGAGGCTTTGGATGAAGGTGGGAGGCTGGAAGTTCGCAAGTGGTTTGACACGGCAGAGCACCGCGTTCCCGAACTGGCGCAAGGAATCGGTGGAATTCAAAAACCGGTCGTCAGTTCTCCCGGTGGGCAGTCCTTCCCTATCGCGCTCCTCACACAAGGTGATTTTGCTAAGATCCCCCTCGCGCAAGTTAAGCCGCAACTACTGCGTGTAATCTGCCAAGACGATGACGACAGCGACCCTCTTCGGTTAGAACCAGCTTTGCGTGCAGAATTACGTGCAGCGAGCACGCCAATGACACGCGGCTCTGAAGGACGTGAGCCGGCGCTCGTTTATCTCGATGAAGTTGTCGGTGATGTTGCCGACGCTTACACCACCCGCGTGCATTACTGGATCGAAGGAGACAATGTCCGTCTGCGGCTACGACTTCAGGCAGGAGATCGTCGTCTTGAAAAAACCATCGAAGCGGCTACTCACGATCCAAGCTCTTTCGCCACAGCGATCAGAGAACAGTTTGTGGCGATGTTGGCATCCGCAGGCAAGTAGAACTCAAATCTCTGCCGAAAGCGTTTTCCTGCACGGCAACAGTTGAAATCGTGACCAGTCGAGTTCCCGTAAACGACGATTACCAAATTTGCACCGTGTGTGCGGCCCTTCCAGGCGGGTACCCCAGCGCCGGACAAGCAAGGCGTACCGCCCGCGCTCAGGTTATCCGCATTCCGAACAAGCGCGATGCATGCGAGATAAGGACCAACGAAGAACTCCACCACCCTCTATTGCTGACCTTGCTGCCGTTGCTGAATGAGGTTTCTCGCCGTAGGAAACGGAAGAGCACCCAACTAACATGATCCCTGACTTGCCACCCAAGCTGGAAGAGATCATCAATAAAGCACTGGAGAAGGATCGTGACGTTCGATGCCGGTCAGCCGCAGAGGTGAGGGCCGACCTGAAGAGGCTGAAGCGTGACACAGAATCGGGCCGTAAAGTAGGGGCAGGACTTCTACCTGGCCTTGTGCCTGCCCAAAGGGCTCCGACCAGAGGCACCCCTACGAAAACCTTGGATCGTGACGCTCAGCGCAGGAGCGCTAGTTGCACTGATGGCAATTTTGTTCGCCCTCAACGTCGCCGCTGCGCGACCGACTGCTTCATCGCGGCGCCATGCTGCCCAAGATCGAATCGATCGCGGTGCTGCCCCTCGCGAATCTTTCCGGTGATCCGCAACAGGAGTATTTCGCCGACGGCATGACGGAGGAAGAAGAAGCCACTCTCGCAAATCGGCCGAGAACTCCACGTCGATGCTGTGATGGAAGGTTCGGTACTGCGTTCAGGCAATCGGGTGCGCATCGCGGCCCACGTGATCGATGCTCCAACCGATCAGAGTCTGATATCGGAGACATATGAGGAGGAGCTTGGGGATATCCTGAAATTGCAGCGAGAGGTGGCGGAGTCCATAACCGAAAAGGTTCGTGCCAGGTTGACTCTGGAACAGCAGTCTCGGCTTCACGAGGCTCCGAAAGTAGATCCGGAAGCGTATCAAGCATATCTGGTGGCAACTTACTTTAACCTCTCCCTATACCAAGAGAACAAGCAGGGCCAAAGTTATCTTAAAAAAGCCATCCAGAAAGATCCTAACTTTGCATTAGCTTACAACTTGTTGGCATTGACCTATGTTGTTCTTGGAGAACAACGACGGGCGTCCCCGCCGGAAGTCTATCCCCCAGCTAAGCAAGCTGCTCACAAAGCCTTGGAATTGGATGAAACGAACTGCGGCGCATATGGTGCGCTTGGACGGATAAGTTGGCGGTATGACTGGGATTGGCAGACTGCCGAGAAGGAGTTTCTGTATGCCCTGGAACAATGCCCGAATTCCACTGGCGCTCATTGGAATGCTGGGATTGTCGTAGTTTGAGATACCGACTACGACCGCGAATAGGTTCGGCGCCGGTTCATTCGCAGGCTCCCGTTGCCAAAGCAAAGCGAAACCGTGAGATCGAAGCAAGCCATTGCTGCTTTCAGCAAAGACTTCAATCACATTCTTGCCGCTGGGGGAAAGCGTCGCACCCGTGAGATCAAGCGAGAGCGTGCTCGATATTGCATTGGCAGATGAACCGCGGGTGGTATCCGGCAGTTCCCTTCCATTGACTTTGGCGATCAGCTTGCCCAGGCCACCGCCACGGTTAACAAGGTGGACCTCGGCTCGCGCAGAACCGGGCCCGGGCGCCTGTACCTCCACATCCGGCGCCAGCCTGACGTCGTGGAGACTGCCATCAATTACAGGGAATTTCTCTCCGCGAACAATCCTTCCCAGCAGACCCGGGGTATAGAACCGCTGCTTGAGTTGGCTTAGTTCTATGACATCGCGCCCGGCTACGAAATGAAGCCCAGTGCTGTCTGGCTCGGACGCATCGTAGCGGCCTTCCGCGTCCACGACGACCCAGTTGCCGTCTGTCAGTAATCCCATGGTCGCCAATTCACGACCGCTGACGGCATCCCAGAATTTCACAACTCCGCCGCTGGTCACGAGCGTACGTCCATCTGGAGTAAAGGCGACTGATGTGACCCACCCCGTGTGTCCCTCGAATCGTTTCGTCTCTTTCCCTGTCTGCACATCCCACAGCCGCGCCGTCAGGTCTTCGCTGCCGCTGAGTAGAAAATGACCATCGGGCGAGACGCTGACGGCTTGGATTGAGCCTTCGTGTCCGGACAATCGGAATCGTTCTTTTCCCGTAGCGATGTCCCAGAGTGTCACCCAGCCGTGATTGCTGGCACCCATGAGGCTGTCCCACATCGTCTTGGGAGCGTCACGCCCGGTCGTGGCCAGGAGTTTCCCATCGGGCGAGATCGCCAGTTCATCGACTGCGGAAGCGGTATGAATGCGTTGGATCTCTTGCCGTGTTGCCGTCTCCCATACGCGCGCAGTCTCGTCCGCGCTTCCCGTCAACGAAACGACCGTCCCGCGAAAACGTAATGGAGAATACCGAAGCATCATGGCCGCGGAATTGCCTGATCTCCTGTCCGTTTTCAATGTCCCAAAGGTGTACAACTTTGTCTTTTTCCCCTGTTGTCGCTAGCAGCCTGTGATCTGGAGAGAAGACCGCATAGGAAAATGCTGCTGTAGCCGGCAGTTGGCGAATTTGCCCGCTGGTCAAATCCCACACCATCGCGGGCCACGGACTTAAGGCCGCCCAGCGCGAGTCTTGTGAGAACACCGCCGGCCCGACAATCGCCCCGGGGCTGGGGCGCTGCAATCTTTGGCTTCCTGCGAGATCCAGGATGTAAGCGCCCGACTTGCCCTCGCTTGACAGAACAAAGTGGGCGTCAGGAGAGATGAATTGATTTAAGGGAGCACTGTTTCCTAGTTCGGGCTCGTCGTGAGCGCTAATTTCCAGGGCCGTCGATTCGTCCCAAATCCGGTGGGCGCCCACTTCGTCCCCCGCTAGGATCCGCTTGCCGTCCGGCAAAAAAGCAACCCAATGTGGTTCGTACCTTATATGAAGTTCAAAGACTCGCATCTCGCGTCCGGTGGCCGCGTCAAGAAGATGAACACGATTGTCCGGGCGACCTGCCAGTACGCGTTGGCCGTCTGCTGACAGGGCAACACACTTTCTGTTGTCAAAGCGCTGGATTTCGCGTCCGGATGCAACATCCCAAAGCCGGCCATTGCCATCATAGCTATGGGTCAGAATACGAAACCCCATCGAAGAAAATTTTGCGCTATCGAGTCCCTCTCCTCCATCTGCGCCGAACCGATGATCTTCTCGCCCGCTGGCGATATCCCACAGATGCACCGTGCCATCTGAACTGGCGGTCATCAGCAAACGACCGTCTGGTGAAAAATCGGCGGAGTTCACATAACTCGAGTGCGCCTTGAAACGGCGGACCTCCCGCCCGCTCCGGCGGTCGTACAGCCGCACCGTTTTGCCGGCCGCAGCAATTACCCAATTCCCATCTGGAGATGCCGCGACAGCGTGTACTTCTTCCGCGCTGGTACTCTTAGCGTCTTCCTGATCGGTCCCAAAATCACGGACGATCCGTGAACGCGACGGTTTCGATCATTTCCCGTAGTGGGCCCTCTGCTGGGAATCGCCGTACCTCTCGCCCCGTTGCAAGCTCCCAAATGCGGACTGAGGAACTACAACCCACGACGATCCAGCGGGAATCGGAGGAAAGAGCGTATTGCGGCAAATGAACTCCACAACGGTCGTTGCCAATGGAGTTGTACTCGCGGGCCGGTCTCTTGCGAATGGATGCTTTGAATTCCGCCCAGTGCCAGGACTGCCGATAAGAGGAGCCGATCACTTCGCCTGCCTACAGTCAGATTTCGACAATCAACCTTTTGTGTTTGCCCTGCCGATCCGCCCCCAGCAACTCCGGCAGACACTATTCGCTAGAGCGCATGGCGCTGCGAACCAGCACCAGTTCTTCGACCGTCTTCTGTGGTCCCAAGCGGGCTGCAATTCCGATGCCGGGATAAGAGCGGTATGGGACCCAGGTATCCAAAAGCCCCTCATAGCGATAGGGTTGGTCGGCTAGGGCGTGCTCCAGTCCGTCAGCGGTCATGCCATATCGGATCGAGCCTTTGATGTCCCCGCTCCTATCCGCCGCGGTAGCAATTCGGGCGCGCCTTTGCCGTTGAGAATAATCGCGATGAACACGTCACTGGCCACCACGTCAAGAGTGTATTGCGGATAACGGATCCGCCGCGCTGGTGCCCGGGACGGACCCACCCCAATGCAGCTGACGGCATCCTGACAAGATTCGCCCACACGAATTGACTTTCCTCCACCTAAATCAACCGCTGCGACTTCCCGCAACAGAGTGTGGTTGGCAGCCCGCAGTTGGGCTTCGGGCGCACACCCGTTGGGACTTTCCGCGCATACTTTGCTGTACTTTTCATAACCGAGCTTCCACCACATGTACTCGGTCGAAGACAGGCGCAGGTATCTCTGTAACATTACTCCTCACTCCTCCACGCTGCGAACCAGAACCAACTCTTCGACTGTCCTTTGTGGTCCTACGCGAGCGGCTATGCCAACACCTGGGTAGAAGCGGTAAGGAACCCAGGTGTCGAGCAAGCCTTCGTAGCGATAGGGTTGGTCCGCCAGCACTGACTCGAGATCTTCTGTGGTCATGCCGTACCGAATCGACTTTGCCCGGGACGCGGGGCCAATTTCCTTAAGCTGGAGTTCAGGAGATTGCTTGCCGGTGAGCACAATCGCGATTACTACGTCGGACGCAATCACGTCCATGGCGTAGTCGGCATAGCGCACTCGCTGCATGGTCGTGCCGGGCACGGTGCCGACCACCTGGCCTTGGCCGATTCTGCCGCGGGCGGCTTGAAATGGCTCACCGAGTCTCAGGGACTTGTCTCCTCCCAGGTCAACGGCTACCGCCTGGCGAAGTGGAGGGTGATTCCTGGACGTGAGCTGGCTCTCAGAGGAGCAGCCAGTAGGTATGGCTTTGCAGACATCCGTGTACTTCTCGTAGGCCAGATGCCACCATATCGAACTGGGAGGGGACTCACGAAGATAGCGATCGAGGAAGGCAGCAGCGTGCCCGCGGTCCTCGCTACTAGTAGAAGAGGCCAGCAGCATGCCGCTGTTGTAGTAGAGAGCGATGGTCTGCAGAAATGACTGTTCGTTCGTGGGATCTTTAAGGTGGCCCAACAGGAATTCGAGCACCTTGAATGCGCTGTCGCGGTCGCCGGCGGCGATGTAGGCAACGGCGAGGTTATTGATGACGGCGCGCGCGGCCGTATCCCCGTGAAGGTTATCCATGGTCTTGTCCTTGCGCAGCATGTCGGTGGCGTTCTCCAGATATGTGGCAGCTGCTTTCGGATCGGATCCAGTTGGCGAGACGAGGTGAGCCAGGCCGAGGTTTGCTTTGACGAGGGCCAGGCTGGGGTCCATCTGCTCAGCTGACTTCAGGGCTTGTACGGCCTCAGTCCAGAGGCCAGCGTCAACGCCACGAATCTTCGATTTAAGGTGGAGCGATTCGCCGTAAAAAGAGCCGGTGGTGGGTTGGCCGATCCCGAGAGCGCGTAGATCGTCGTCCCCAAGTTGATCGATGTACTGCATCAGCAAGGTGTATCCGAGGTTGGACATGACATCGGCGGCCTGAGGGAACTCGCGGGTTACGGATCGGAAGCAGGCGGCAGCCAGTTCATAGTTCTCGGTCGAGAGAAAAGACACTCCGTCGGAAAAGGCGCTCATGCTTCTCCAGACAGGGGCTTGTTGCTTATCAAGACGGGCGAGGCGATCGGCCCAGGAGGGGTGATCTACCGAGAGGGCCTCAAATGAAGAATAGTGAGAGACCTGATCAAGGGCCTGCAGGGCCTTCAGGCCATTGCGGACAGAGAAACCAGCCGCGAGCGCCAATTCGTAGCCCTTGGCATCAGCGGCATATTCCTGGTCGCGGGTGATGGCGACTCCCAATACTGAAGTTCTGTCCTTGGCAGGTGCGCAGACTGGGTGTCCCAGAACCACGTGCCCAAGTTCGTGTCCCAGGATCAAGGCTAAGCGATCGGGATCACCCTGAATGATTTCCGTAAGCAGATCCTGAGAGATGCGGACAATGGGATGGCAGTCAGGTGCGGCGGCGAAGGCATTGAGACGATTTTCCTGAGCCACTCTCTCGCCATCGCGCTCAGCCGAAATGATTGATACTTGCGGAGGCCACGACGCGTATTTTCCCGGAGGGCGGGTGGCGGTGGGTGCCGCCAGCAGGCGGTCGAACACTGACTTGACCAGGGTGTCATTGCCGGTTTGGGCCGGAGACAGCCCACTACCCACAAGTAAGAATGCCACCAGTGACAAGATCCAAGTTCTCATCTCAACCTCAGTTCATCGCCTAGATTTACTTTGAGTCCGGGGGCGGCTTGTGGGGCTCGTCTGGCCGGCTCACAGAATGTAATTGCAATTGCAAGGCACTATATCCCGGCACCGAAAGCTTCGCGGGATCTGATTCCAACCCAGTGCTCACCGCTTTTGCCACATAATTTCCCGGCGGAATTGTACTCTCAAAACGGAAATGGCCGGTATCGTCAGATGTAGTGGTCCATCGTTGGGCGGCGTCATCGGCACTGATCAATAGCACGTCAATGCTCTTTGCGGGCTTGCCATCAGCGTTACGAACAATGCCTTCGATTGCGGCGCCTGCCTTGCCACGCGGAGCGGCCGTGCTCGATTCATCGATGGGCAGCCTCTTCTTCTTCGCCGGCTTGCTGGGCGCAGACGGGGTCTGCGCAGTTAGCATCAATGAGCCGAACAGGCCGGTTGACATCAACACAATCGCGATCCATAAGTAACGGTTATGCATGAGCATGATCGGGCCGCCTGGGGGCTTCCTTCCTCCATTCGACGGCTTCCCTGCGCCACTCAAGAATTTTCTCGATGACTCGATGACCGAGAACAATGATGAGCGGAATGAAGAAATCAACAAATCTGCCCAGATCCTGCAGAAAAAAACTCGCGAGCAGAATGAGCAGGGTGATCCCGATCATGGTCGCCATCTGCACCCAGAGTCTAAGCCCGAGGAACGCAACCACCGACAGCACCAAAACCATCAGCACTTCTGCTGCAATCGCCAGCCATTCAGGTATCGGCCGAAATACCTGGTCGTTCAGCATGGACTCAACATAGTTGGCGTGGATCATCGCGCCCGGCATTAGTCCGACCGGAGAAGCGTGCATGTCGACTCGAGGGCCCACGCCAAAGGCACGGGAATTCCAGTCTCCACTGACAATGACGATTTTGCCGGATAGGTATTTGCTGGCGGCCGACGGATCTCGCAACAATTTGGATGCGCGCAATAACTTTGGTTCAGACGAATTTGCGAACTCGCTGGGAGCGATATAACTGGCAAAGGGTAACTCGTCTGAGCCGCTGTCGACCGTGCGCCGATAGGCTTCGAGATCCACGCTCTTCACAATAGCTGTAGAAAACGAATCCACGACGGAGGTTTGGTTCCCGGATCGATCTTCAACATCCATGGGCAACGGCACCCGGCGGACATCGTACGGCAGTTGCACATATCCTCTTTCAATGGGCGCGGAGATCAGGCCGTCGTAAACGTTGGCTTGCGACACGTAGCCATCGCCGTCTGGCGCCAGGCCGATGCTCGTAGCCAGGATCACTTTCGCGCGCCCATTAATGGAATTGATGCTGCTTGCCAGTACTTTCGTCTCCTCTATATAGGCTGGATTTTCGCGAACGCTGCCATCCGGTTCGGGAGATCGCAGATCGAAATCGAGAGCGATCACTTGCGCTCCAGCCTTATCCAATGCATCGACCAGACGGCCGAGGTAATCCCTCCGGATGGGGGAACGCCCGGCGAGCTCTCCTAGCCAATATTCCTCGTCGCCGATTAGTACGATGGCGGTGCGCTTCGGATAGAGCGGCTTGCGGAGTTGTTGAAACATTTTTTGCGTGGCCGCGTAACGCACGTCCGTCCAGAGATTGTTATGGTCAATGTAGCTTCCCACCCACAAGCCAATGCCGGTAAGAAGCAGCACAACCATCCAGTGAGAAAGATGGGCGTGCAGTATTGCCTGCCATCTACGGGGCATGGGATGGGAGCTCATCAGCAATTGAATCGTTGTTAGGTTGAGACGTCATCGAGAATTCTTTATGCATTTAGCTCGATCCCGCAGATTTCACTTTGCAACAGGCGCGGCTTGCGGCACGCTTCGAATTTGAACGTATCGTATCGTCCAGTCTGAGGGCACTGGCCGCTCCATGCCGCGTGTTCCAGAGCTGGCAGAACCCAAAAGCTCGCCCAAGGGTGAGCTTGGCCCTCCTGCACCGCGCGTTAACACGGCATTGAAGTTCAGCAAGCTGGGATCGGGCAATTGCTCGCTAGTAGTGAGGAGAACATAGCTGTCCAATCCCAAGGGCGGAACGATCTTGATGCCTGCCCCGTGCGTGAGCGGAATCTCCGTCGGGACCGTGCCTTTTTCCGGCAGCTGATTGCCTTCGTCACCTAACGGGAACAGTAACTGGCCGCGGCCGGTGCAGTCGATACCCAGAACATAGACCCATTGCCGATCCACCGGCTTCACCTGGCTATCAGACGTGCGCAAAACCAAGTCGTAGACTTCACCCTGGGTGACGCTACCGGCATCGACGTACTTGGCTTCGCCGCTTCCCCGGCGTTTGAGCGCCAACTGGTAGGGAAAATCACTCGCTCCTCCACCCGGGGGGACCTGCAGACCGAGCCACAATTTGATCTTGGCTAGTTCGGTCGCGTATTCGGTGAGATCGCGGCTGGTATTCTCAAGCGATTTGGACTGCGCCGCCGTCCAATCGGTGCGCTGGGGAAAGGAAGTTTCCGGACCGCAGACCGAGCCGGCAGCGGAGGTTTTGCCCTGTTCGATAACGTCTTTGAGTGTCCAGGAATACGCGATACCGGATGCTTGCAGCCTTCCCACAAGCATGTAAGTCGCCAGTTGCGGCCTCCGCAGCTGTTCCACCGCGGCACTGGATCCCTCACCTAGCTTCATCTGCGAAGCCAGCTCTTTTGAAGGCGGGAAATAGACGAACAGGCGAGGCGTTTCCGCAGTTGCACTGATCTTGTCCAACACCTGCTGACTGGTTGGGTGAGGGCCAAGAAACAGTGGGTCACCGACGCCCTTGGAACTGAGAATCCATTCTGTGCCACTCCAGGACAGTATGTGCGTAGGTGTTGTCGTGATCGGATCTTCCATCCACTTGATCTTCGGTGAGTCGCGCAGAGCAGAAATGTCCGCAGCGAAGTCTTCCAAGTCCGCCGAAGAGAGGGTTGCGGGAGGCATCCAGACCTGCAGCCGGTTCTCGTCGGCTGGAACCCATTTATCGAGCTCGAAAAGGTCGCCAGCCTCGACTTTTTCAGCGCCTGGAGTAATCCGCTCCGCAACAGCCTTGTTCATGCCCTCGAGGTTTAAGATCCGCACTCGAACTTCAGCGCCGCGGGCGTGCTCGCCGACGCGGACCAGTTCGCTGCCACGTCCGATGCCAGTAATGCGGCCGGCATCCAGAACGATCGTGCCGTTGTCCAGGGTTCCCTCGCGCGCAACGGCTACGCGCACGCGGGTGTTGTTCGAGGTGGCGCCGAACAATGCGTCATGAGGGCGCGAACTAATTCCTCCCAGCGAAGGTTGCTGGTCCGCAAGACCCATCCCCTGCATAACAACTCGGACGCGCTTGTACACGTCCGCGGCTGGAGTGTTGGCGGGCAGGGCCCTGAGCGCCTGCACTAGAGCAATGGTGAAGGCGCCGTGATGCTCGCCTTGAAACTCCCACTCGCGTGCGAACTGATCGTGTTGGGTTGCGGTAAACACCAGAGCGGCATTATCTTTTCGATCCTCTGGGTGATTCTCGTTGTCATCGGGATCGTTTGCGTCGCGGGGATCGTAGCCCAGAAAGCGCACCGCCCCGGAGGAGCCCATCGGAATGCCGCGGGTGATGGAACCGCTGTGGCAGCTATCGAAAATGGCTGTGAGCTTGACGCCTTTGTCCAAGGCCTTATTAATGATGCGGGCAATTTCCTTGTCGCGCACGTCGAACACACCGGTGTTCGCATCGCTGGGGACGATGGTTTCATCCAGGTGGTTGGGTTTGGTCGTCCGCGAGTTGTAGCGCTGCGAGCCGTGTCCCGCGTAATAAAAGACAACCGTGTCTCCTTTTGCGGGAAGGTCGACCAGGTACTTCTGCATGGCGGCCAGAATCGCTTCCCTTTTGGCTTGCGCGTTGGTTAGCACTTTCATGTAAGGCTCTTCATGCGGGAAGCCGAACTTCGCGCTGGTGAGCAAATCCGTCATGGCCTGTACGTCGTTGACTGCTCCTTCGAGAGAATGCCACAGGGGAACATCCCAACGGCTGGGATCGGTTTGGCCTGCTGGTGGCTTGATCTTCGGAGTCGAGCTGCTGGCCGGTGCAGTGTACTGATCGATTCCAATAAGGAGTGCACGCTTGGTCTGCGCGACCGCAACGCCGCTGGTGGCAAGTAAGCAGAACATAAGAAAACGCAAAGTTTTCAAGGACGCACCTCTACGGTTGAGCTTCGAGCTCCTACGCGGGGAGCTGCAATGCGAGAATTACCGGTACAGTATACGCTTCGAGTCGCTCCGCTAAATCAGGAACGCTGGCCGTCACGGCGATATTTCGAGTTTGCACTTCTATCGGTGTTTTCATGGCAATGGCTTGGCGAATTTCCTGCCCTGCTGGTTACAGCGTCCGGATGAGAATCTGAGCTCAGGGAAATCTCCCTGGCTCTGCCTCAAGAACAGCTTACATTCTTGCTTGGATGCCGATATCTCCGACTCTCGGATTGCCAAACACCCGAATCAAACTGGCGCCGCAGCCCACCTCCAGGACCTGGGCTTGACTGATGGTCGCGGTGAGGCAACCGAGTAACCTGCGAGGATGTTGAATGTACGGGTCGGGAACCCTCTGGAGAACACGTTCCAACCGAAGGCGAACTCCTTCCTGAAGCCCCCGATTCCCGGCCCACGTTCAGCATGGCGAGCTGGCCGCAAACACCCACTACGACACCGCGGATATCCGCTTGCCCGAGCAGAATTCTGCCGGCTACGTGTCGCGAATCGAAGACGCTCGCGAGTCCGCACAGAGTTGCATGCTCGGTTTTGACCACAATTTCGCCGAGCGTGGTATCCACCATTGCCGCCTGCAAAGTGAGATTGCCGTTGTCTGGCGAGTGGTGTATGTGACCGAGCACAACCGCATCGGCCGAAACCGGAGTGGCGGCCCTTACAACCCAAGCACTCCGGAAACGGCCCTGTGGGTCAAATGCTCCTCCCCCTGATGTGTTCTTCCATGCACACTGTTTCAGGACGACATAATATATAAGGGAGAGGTGAGCAGATGTTCGGTGAGTCGGGATGCCAGATGGCGAACCATTTCGCTCGGCCAGGGCGACTCGCTGAAATCGAATACCGCAATCCGGGGCTTCCTGGTCTGACGCATGGAAACTACTCCGATGCCGGTTCGTTTCTCGTTCGCCATCAACAGCGTTCAATGAGGCCAGGAGTCCCAATGGCGATTTTTGAGCTCCGTTCTGCACAATCGCGCTGTAAAGAGCATGGAGATCGACTTACCTGGGGGAAGGCGATAGTGCGCAGTTCTTGGGCAGCGCGTTTGTGCATCTTCGCGCTGCTCACGTCGCTTGGCTCCGGCGTTGCCCAGACCAAGGAGGTCGCAGGATCTCCGAAAGTCCGCGAGTGTGGATCGCTGATGCTGCATGTGCCCGTGGAGCAGGAAATATCGGGCGGGCAAACCAACGAGTACACGGTGGAGGTGCAGGCCGGGCAGTTTCTGCATGTGGTTGCGGTGCAGAAGGGCGTCGATGTAGTCCTATCGATTGAAGATCCGGCGGGCAATTCTGCTGTCAGGTCCGATACTCCCAACGGCAGCTTTGGAGCCGAGCCAGCTTCCATCATTGCGAAGGTAGATGGGCCATACCATGTCAAGGTTTCTGTCCTCAGCCCATCGGCTTCCCCCGGTAAGTATTCAGTCGAGGTCACCGACCTTCGCGCTCCACAAGACCAAGACGCGGTCCGGATAAGAGCGGAGAAGACATTGTCAGATGTCGCAATTCTTCTGGCGGGCAATTCCGAGAGCCAACAGAAATCCAACGAGCCATTGAAACAGGCGGCCAGCGATTTTCACCAGCTAGGCGACGGATATGAAGAGGGACTGAGCCTGAATCTGCTGGGCGTGCTCGCTTCTGAATCCAATAACAAGCAGCAGGCGCAGCAGTATTACGAGCAAGCCCTTGCGGTCCGAAAGACGGCGGAAGACCGATACGGGGAAGCCGTAACCTTAAATAATCTGGCTAGAGTTTTTTCTGATCTGTGGCAAAAGGACAAGGCGCTGAAATGCAATCAGGACGCGCTGCCCATCTGGCGGGAACTCGGAGACCGTCCGGGGGAGGCCGTGACTCTGAATCTAATCGGGCGCGCTCAAAAAGATCTGGGTCAGAATCAGGAGGCACTGGAGTCTTACCAGCAGGCGCTGGCGATAGTTCGCGGCCTCAAAGACCGCTCGAGCGAAGCAACTGTATTGAACAATCTGGGTAGTCTCCTGGACGAACTTGGGGAGAAACGGAAAGCGCTGGATTATCTTCAGCAAGCCAGCGGCATCTACCATGATCTGGGTGATCGAGAATCCGAGGCTATCACGCTCAACAATATCGGCGTTACCTATATGGGCGTCGGAGAGACGCAGCAGGCTCGGGAGTCGCTGCAGCAAGCCCTGACCATCCGTCAGCAGATCAATGATCGCAATGGCATCGCCACAACTCTCTCCAATCTCGGTCTCGTGTCCGGCCAAGTAGGAGAAACTTACAAGGCATTGGATTACTTCGAGCAGGCGCTTCCAACGGCGTTTTGCTTTCTGGGCTCCTGATGCATGCAAAGGAGCATGCATCAATGGAACCCCACAACGAGCATCAAATCCAACTCCCCGCCCAACAAGTTAAGTGAGGATCAACCCTGATGATATTCGGAGAGACTGCCCTGAATGGCGTTACCTAAAAAACCATCCGGAAGGTGTTAGTGGAGAATCACGGCGTCTGCACGGTCGCGATCACCTGTTGCTGGCGGCTCGTTGGGTTCGATCCGTCATTAAACGTACTGACGAAACTGGAAAAGCTGAGCAGTCCACTGAAGGCGTTACCGAAGTAGTCGCCGATGAAAGTTACGGGGGTGGCGTAGCCGTACGGATGAGGTGAATTAAGCTGCGGATCCCAGGTATGCTGCGTTAGCCGACTGTTGTATCCGAGCGGCGTGAGGGAATCGCTGTAGAACTGAATGCTGGCATTGACGCAATAGTTTGCGGCGCCGTAGGGAGGCAGCGTACCCGAATAGTTAGGATTCGAGGTATCAAGTGCCAAGCCGGCGCCTGAGGCTTCCGCAGTCGCGACCGCTGGACAGGGTAGTCGGCGGTCGTAAAAATTGACGCTCACAGTGCCGTTCGCATTCGTGGCCAGGTTGGGCTGAAGCTCGTCCACGGCAATCGTATTGTCATTCACCTGGATAGGTGCGCTCCAGGTCTGGCCGACATCATAGGAGGCTGATAGAAGCAGGTTAGCTACTCCCGCCGAATAGTCCTCCCACGCAACGTACAATGGATAGTGATGGTTCACTTGCACAGACCCCACCGCGAAAGTGTTGATGATCCCGCTGCGGAAGGTTGTATCCGCGTAGACCAGCGGCGACGGGATAAAATTCGGGGCGACGAGCAACGGGCCTTGCCAGGTGGCGCCGCCGTTTGTGGAGTAGATTAGACCGATATTTGCACAGCAGAATCCCCTTTTGGCGGGGAAATTCGCCACCGTGGAATAGACTACGCCAGCAGGATCCACGTGCGGCAGCAGAAAGGTGTCTGCAGCTGTGCCTTTAGTTGTGGGCAGCAGCTGTGGCGTGGTCCAGTCGGTATGCGTGCCATTAGAAAGCGCCCTCGCGGTAGAGACGTAGACCTTGGCGCTGACACCGTCAAACTTGGTCCACATTGCGTAGATAGTGTTGTAATTCGGCGACGTTGGGTTGACATCGATGGTGATCCACTGCTTGTCTGGCGCAATGCCCACGCTGTCGTACGTAGCGACATAATCAGCGGCGCCGTTGTGGGTAGTTATCCAATCCGTGCTTGTAGTCGCTCCATGCGGACGGATCGCGACGGCAACAACTTCTGCAGGCACGGTCGGATTCGGCTCCAACGAATTTCCCACCGTAAAATTCTGCGTGCCATCATTTTTGTAGAAGAACTGGTACGGCAGGATTAGCTCGTAATAGTTGCCGAAGCCATCGAACGCTCCGACCGGATCGGTGTTGTCAGTCCAGCCTTCATACCCCGGTATATGGCCCTGGACTGGCCACGTCTTGCCGCCATTGAATGACTCGTAAAAACCGAGCAGGTGGTTGTACCCTTCCGCGCTGACGAACCACTTCGATGAGCCGATGAGGTGGTTGGGGTTGGTGGGATCCACGCTCAGGTCCGATTCGGAGTAGTCCTTCACCAGCATTGGCCCGTTGGCGGGATATCCGGGATTGCTGCCCGCCTGTGACGGGTACGGCCCTAGGTTCTCGCCCGTAGTGACCCCCGCACAGGGCGTCATCCCGCTGTACCCGTCATTCGGCCCAAGATTGACGAAGAAAGGAACCTCGGGCAGGTAACAACTTGTTTCTTGCGTGGTCGCAAAAATGTTCGTTACATGATTCGCCGTAAAGCTGTTGGCATAAGCGGCGTCGGTTTGCGTGCCCTGCGGCACATTGCCAATGCCCGCGCTTCCGGCTTGCACCCCGCTGACGCACGCCATCCAGACGACACAGATTAGCAAGCTGTTTGCCACACGTGACATGTTCCATCTCCTTTGGATTGGTAATGGGCGAACGCTCCAGTCCCAGTACAAGCCGAGAACTCCCGAGCGATGTCGTGGAGCGAGAGTCCGCCCGGGACCTGCAACACTGTCCGTTGCCGTCCAGACAGGGTAACCCGGGATTTCCTTTTTGGCCTCGAAAACGGCAGCCATTGTACACCCATTTCGCCTGCTCGCGACGTTGTGAAACGATTTTCATCTGGAGGGCCACCAACGGTCTGTGATCCGGGCCAACATTGCCGAAATTGCCCCTTTTGTGGCCTACTTTTGCAACACCTCTCCTTATTCCGGCTCCCCGCTGTGACAGATTCCGCGCGGCTGACTTGGCCCCCAGCTCGCTATCCCGTCCGTAGCGGTAGCAGCGCGATCCGGCCCAGCATCGACAGCAGCTCGCGGTGGTTTGAAGCCGGCTCCTGATCGCAGGCTCCGAGGGGCCATCCCTCATCTCTCACACAGCTCCACACCTCCATTGCTGTCGGTGTGTTCGTGGCACACTGTGATTGCAATATTTGCTGACGACCGTGTCGATGACGATGCGGTCACTGGCCAGGCACTTCTCGATGATCTGTGGTGGCAGTGGTGCTGATACCACTCCGAGCTCTTCGCACGACCGGCAAGCCCGTTTTTCTCGTTTCGTGACCAGCACGAAGTACTTCGCTGGCTGCACATCCAGCTGGGAACTCTCTTCGTAGCCGATCACCACCGTTTCTTTGCCGCAGCGTTTGCATATGCGCTGATCCGGCGTGCAAGGCAGAACCCGCTCCACGCGCGGAAGGCTCGAAGGCAACTCCTGGCGGCCCGGATGCTTGGCCGACTTCTTCGTTGAGCGATGCACTGGTGCGTGCTCACTCTCCGCCTGCTCGAGAATTTCAATGGCGACAGGCTCAAGCGCGAACAATTGCATTTGCGCCTGCGAAAGTTTTTCTCCCCCCGCTCCATACTTCTCGATCCGCATCAGCCGCAGCCGCTCTTCCAGCACGCGAATCCTCAGCTCTGCGTACTGCAGTTGGCTCTTCAGTTGTGCGATGAGTTCCAGATCGGCCGGCGCTGAAGGAATGGGAGGCGCACTCACAATAGGTTACTGATTTACCAGAATCGATCGAAACGCTCAAGCAACTCATGCGGCAGCATGTCCTTCGGGTGGAGCTTTCCGATACCACCGCTTGTGCTTGGTTTTGGCCAGATCAATCCCACCTAACAGTAGGGACAGCTCTTCGTGACTCAGGACGACCTTGCCCTGGGCATCGCCGAATTGCGGCCAGGTGAAACGCCCCTTTTCTAATCTCTTGGCACAGACCCAAAGTCCGCTTCCATCCCAGACGAGGACCTTCAACCGATTGCGCTGGGTGTTGCAGAACAGGAACAGATGCCCGCTAAGAGGCTCACACGACAATCGATCCCGGACCAGACCGTACAGCCCCTCGAACCCCTTGCGCATGTCGGTGACTCCGGCCGCCAGATAGATCCGTGTGGCTGGACCCAATCCAAACACGGTTTACACCCGCTCCAATGCACTCACCAGGCGCTCGAACGTATTCGTATCAAAATCAGGATGTACCTCGATCCGGCGCCCGCCCGGCAGCACCACGGCCAGCCCACAACTCGGTTCGTGCTGCTTCGGCGATTTCCTGGCCGCCAACTCCACCGGCACCAAACGACCGGCCGAGGAAATTGGCTTACGCCTTCTCTTCCAACGCAGTTTCTTTAGATGGCGATCCAGTGTGCTGAAGCTCAAACCTCGACTCTGGCAAAACTCGCTCCGCCGCATACCGCTGCTCACAAACTCGGCCACCAACTGCTGAACTTCCGCGCGGGTGCGTCGCTTGGGCGCTGACAACTTTGTTTTTGCGGTCATCCGGACACTTCAACACAGACCCCGCCTGTCGAACAGGTGTGTTGGTCAGACGCTTACGGTTGAGCTTCGCCCTTGCCACTGTCCCGGCGCCCGTTTCTGATTCAGCGTTACACCAGCGTTATCTTTACCCCCGGCGACATCGTAGGCCTGGAGAAAGTACCCGACGTCACAGCATGGAAGGCGCTGGGGCTGGGGGTCTCCAAGCAGTATGAGCAGGAGTTGAATGCGCTGCCGGCGGTGCCCGGCGAGCTGCGCACGATCGTGCGTGACCAGCAGGACCGCGATTCGCACGGCCCCCTGCCCGGCCGCATCCTGCTCGACGACGCCTTCACCGAGCAGGCTCTGGAACAGCAGCTGCGGCTGGCTTATCCGCTGGTACATATCGCCAGCCACTTTGTGGTCGGGATGACGACCGACGACAGCTATTTGTTACTTGGGGGAGCGAAGCCCGGAGACGCGAGCGGATACCAGCTTCGTCTGAGCGATGTAGAGACGATGAAGGGACTGACGTTCGATTCGACGGCGCTGCTCTCGCTCTCGGCGTGTGAGACGGCGATGTCGAAAGATGAGGCCGACGGCAAAGAAGTTGATAGCCTGGCGGCGATTGGGCGGCAGAAGGGTGCGCAAGCGGTGTTGGCCTCTTTGTGGGATGTGAATGACGACAGTGCGGGCCGGCTGATGGCGGATTTCTATCGGCGCTGGACGGGTACAAAAGGGATTTCGAAAGCCCAGGCCCTACGTGAGGCGCAACTGGCGCTGCTGCAAAGTGCCGGCTCGGATACGTCAGGAAGGACAGGCCGGGGCGCTGAGCGGGCAGACGATGCACAGGCGCGAAGCGGCTCACCGTATTCCCACCCCTATTACTGGGCCCCGTTCACACTCATGGGAACTGGCAGTAAACACGAAAGCGGGATCTTGTGGGCGAAAAATCTGAGCTCTTTCTTCCGCAATTGCGCTGTTCAGATATGAGGCCTTTGCATTAAACTATCGCAGCAGTTTACTCAGGAAATCTAAAGGAGATCTATGAACAACCAGCTGATTCACTTCATTCTTGTATTGGGACTAGCCTTCGGCCTTGGAGCTGGCGTGAGGTCAGCTCAGGGACAGGAGCATCCGAAGAGTGCCACCACCAAGGCTGCCATGAGCCGCGGCGGGGCTGGCGAAAAGGATGACAACATCAAACAAGATCGGGCGCCCAATGACCCGAACGCCAAGGCCGAAGCGCCTCCAGAAAAGGGCGGGGCCAAGTCGCGCCAGTACGCCAGTTGCCAGATTCACATCGACAACCGCACTCCCTGGTATGTCGATATCTACACCGATGGCAACTATCGCGGTCAGATATCGCCCTGGGGCGATTCCTACGGATACGTAGGATGCGGAGGCACAGTCTTCTACGGTCGAGCGACGTTTACCGGCGGATCGGTAAGAACATGGGGTCCGGCAAACTACTTCGTGGATGGCAGCTTTACCTGGACGATCGAGTAGAGGATCCAGTGCGAACTTGGTAGCACACTGGCCCGCCGCAAGATAATGGCGGCGGCCCATTTGAGTTCTGCCTTCATGCCGATATGTTTTTAGTGGGCATCAGCATGATTGCCGCCAGTTCGCCGCAAGCCAAGGGGAGGATCGAGCGGGCGCACAGCACCCATCAGGATCGCTTGGTGAAGAAGCTGCGGCTGCGGGGCATCGCCAGTTACGAGGTAGCCAATCGCTTTCTGGAAGAACACTATCTCGCCGAGCACGACCGGCGCCATGCGCATCGGGCACCGAAGGAAGCTGACTATCATCGCCGGCGACCGAGTGCGCGACAGTTGGACGAAGTGTTCTGGCTGGAAGAGGGGCGAGTGATGAGCCAGGATTGGGTGGTGCGTTACAAGAACCGGTGGCTACAACTGCAACGACAGACTCAACACTGGGCGCCAGCCAAAAGCCGAGTGCTAGTGCGGGAGAACGAGGTGGGCGAGATCGCGGTTCACTACCGCGCGGGCAGCGCCTCGCCTTCCACCCACTGCCGGTGGCTTCTACCAGGCGGAGCGAGGGAAGAGGTGCCCCTTCCCCCCGCGCCCCCATCCCCCCTGAAACTCGTACGCCGTGAACCGGCGCCTAGCCATCACCACAAGTTCCAGTTTTTGCGCGTGGGCAAGCGATGCGAGAGCAGGACAGCGGATAGAAAAATAGGAGCAGCTTTTGTGGGAGGCATTTTGCGGTCCCTCCCGTTCGCCACGAATTTTACACCCATTTGCAGTCGAGCGACTCAATGAAATGGAACCGGGCGCAGCACGCAAACTTTGTTCGCTTAGCCGAAAGCGTTTTTGCTCGGACTGGGCTGGTGATTGTTGGCGGATACACTGCAGGTCTCCGCTGGTCTTGCCCGTATACGAAATCTGGGTGCGTGTTCCGAAGGAGTCCGATTTTACACAGTTTCCGGTCGGGACTCTGCTCACGTCGCCAATCTCTGTAAGTAGGCCCCGCAGTGTTTTTGTGTCGATCGTTCCCGGAGGAAACTCCTGCCTCGCCACCATGGCGTGCATGGCACCAATAGTCACTGCCGTGGCACTGCCGTCGTTGTGTATCACGACTGTGTAGCCGCGCGTGTTCGTTGAGCCCGATTGAATTATGGTGGTCAGTTTTCCTTCAGTGTCCGGCTTCGCTTCCTGTGCCGCAGTAGTCTGGCTTCCCTGCGCCGATACGTGCCGAATGGCCGCAGGGCTGCTCTGGAGCAATCCCCCAAACGCGAGAACTAGCAGAAGAGTTGTATTTGCGATGGTGAGCATGGGGAAAGAGAAATCCCCCTGTGGAGTAAGATTTCCTCGCAGCTCACTGTGCATTGAAAAGCGAGGCGGCCTGACCTCTTCGACTCATAGCCGGGATCTACTCCAGCTAATCGTAAACTGCTACCCGTGACTGTCCACCCAGACGGCGGATCGCTCGTCATTGCCGAGCATTACTTTGGCAGTGCGTTGCCGATCGCGTCGGCAAGCCAGTTGGTTAGCGCGGGCAGATCGTCCATCGTGCCTTCGATTTTGAACTGCGCAACATCCTTGCCGTCCTTCGAGAGAACGACAGTCACCTCCACACTCTTGTCCGTAACTGTGTAATCACCACTCGGACTGATCGCGCCCGGAAAATCGTCCTCGTCGATGTAAACGGTCTTCGGCGAGCCGTCTCGGCGCTCAGCAGACTCAAAACTTTCCTCTTGCAGACGCTTTCTCAATGCGGCGCTCAAGCCGAGATTGTCCGGTTGCATCTGCGCATTTAGAAACAGTGGGCGCAGGAGCAGCGGCTTGACTGTTGCTAACGGAATCTCCTGACGGTCTTCCGCGATCAGCTTGCCAATGTCGAAGCTCGCGCCGCCGGGCGTCGCAGTTCTCGGCTGCTGGATACCGCCGATATTTTTGGCCAATTCCGGCACATCGTCACTCGCTTCCTGGAAGAGTCTGGCCACATCTACGTATTCGCCATCACGCAGTGCCGCGCCTTTCATTCCCTTGAGCAAGGCGTACGTGAGCAGGCCCTGGCCAAACTGGCTGGCCTCATAACTGGGCCGATCGGCGGCCGCACCCATCAACACGTACAACCCAGTGCGATCCTTCAATCTCTCGATGGCACGAGCCTGGTCTCCGGGCACCTCACGCTTCTCCACCAACTTCTCTGCCGCCGCACCGGCGTTGCAGGTATCCAACACCATGACTTGATGGAGTGCCGGCACACTCTTCATCCACTCAGCGAGCTCCTCGCTCGTGACCGACGTTTCCTGGCGAATCGCGGGGTCGGCCGCCGCAATAATGATGGCGTCGCCCTTCTGGGGAATCTGCTTCAGATCGAGTTCCGTAACAGTCGTCGGGTCTTTCTTTTTCTCCTGCGCCACATCGCGGTCGTCATAGGACAGGAACCGCTGGACACTGTTGGTAATTCCGCGGGCCATGGTGCCGCTATTGCAACTGTCATAGATCGCGGTCAGGTGGGCGGGCGTGTCATACACGATCTTGTCGAAACGCAATGCCAGTTCCTTGTCACGGATGTCTTCGGCTCCCTTCCATGCGTCGATCGGAACGATGGTTTCATCGAGATGGTTCTTCGACGAAAGCGTATCCAGTCTTTGCGACCCGTGCCCTGCGTAGTAGAAGACGACGAGGTCGCCGCGGTGTGAATCCACGACTAGTTGGTCGATCGCCGCCAGAATTCCCTGGCGCGTCGCTTGCTGTTCGTTAAGCACACGAATGTCGTGAAAACCATAGGACTGTTCCAGCAGAACTCGCATGCTGGCGACATCGACGGAGGGCCCGTGCAGATCGACCCAAGTCGCTCCCGGTGCAAAGCGGCTATCTGGAGCATGTGTGCCGCTCGCCGGCGGCAGAGCGACACCGGTAGGCGGAGCATAATGATTGATCCCTATTAAGAGAGCGCGACGACTTTGGCCCAAAGCCGATACATTGACTCCCACCACAAGGCAACAAGCGCACCACAACACTCTCGAAGACCAAAGAATCGAGAAGCCGCGCATCATCACTCCTTTTACATTATAGGTCTGATTAACAAAACTCAAAGCCAGGATATGCTCGGGCGCGTGTTTTCGACGTTGTTCTCACAGAAGGAGTTCAGCCAATGGGCACCAAAGAACGGAGCACACAGTCCGGATTCACAGGAACGTTTTGACCCGAATGTAGAACTTGCCCCGTAGTATCCGTCATCATAGATCTTGAAGGGGGTGTATTGTCCACGTGAACCCTGCAGACATACCCCCAATGTTCTTACTGCCCTTATTCGGCGGCGTGTAGATTTTCGCGTTGGGATCGTTTACACCTCCCTGCCTTTCGATTAAACAAATACGCCCTTGACACGCTTCGTTGCGATGCAATAATGGCACCTATCATCAAGGTCGCCCGGGTGAAGCTAACGCAACGACTTGTCTTTTCGCTCCCTTGCTGGAGATCCGCAGTAGCCGCGCTTGCCTTGCTCTGCATGACGCGCCCGCTGCGTGCGGAACTCACACGGCCGCCGGAGCCACAAACTGCCGCTGCCAATCCGACTCAACAGAAAAGTGCTGCCGCGCCCCTCGAGGCGGGCACACCGGTTGAGAAGTCGCTTGCGGGCGGGGGGACTCATTCTTATGGCATGAAGGCCGCAACAGGACAGTTTCTTCATGTCGTCGTGGAGCAGCTCGGAATACATGTGATCTTGGCCCTCTACGGCCCGGATCGAAAATTGATCGCTTCGACGGAAAACCCGAACGGAACGACAGGTTTACAACAAATCTCGACGATCGTGAGGTCAAACGGGATCTACACACTCGAGCTTGCATCAGGGGACGAGAATACGCCGCCGGGACACTACCGCGTTTCGATGGATCGGTTGCGCGTCCCTACCGAAGCGGATCGCTCACGCACTTTTGCGGAGCGAGTATTCGACGATGCCGGAGAGCTGTACGCCGAGGGAACCGCGGTTTCACGTGGTCGTTCCGCCCAAAAATACGAAGCCACTCTGCCGTTGTGGAGGAGCGCGGGCGATGCCTATGAAGAAGCCGTTACCTTGAACAGACTCGGCATGATCTACGACGACCTCGGTGCGCGGAAGAAGGCCCTCGATTATTTCAACCAAGCGCTGCCCCTCATGCGCGCCTTGGGCGATCACGCGGGGGAGGCCGCGACACTCAATCATATCGGTGGTGTCTATGATGCCAACGGGGAAAGGGGGAAAGCGCTGGAGCAATTCAAAGCGGCACTCGATTTTGAGCGCGATACGGGAGAACAAACGCTTCAACCCAATACCCTAGGGGGCCTCGGCAAGGTCTATTTCGAACTCGGTGATGGGGATGTGGCGCTGGGCGCCTTTGAGCAAGCCTTGCTTCAGGCACACCAGCTCGGCGACCCATACGCGCAGGCCTCGTTGCTAGGCAATATCGGTATGGTCTATGACTGTCTCGGCGAGAAGCAGAAAGCGGTCGATTATTATAACCAAGCGCTCTCACTCGAGCGCACCTTGGACGACGGTGACGGAGAGGCGGAGACACTGAGTAAGATTGGCGGAGTCTATGACGACTTAGGCGAGAGGCAAGAAGCGCTGGACCACTATGAACAAGCACTTAAGCTCGCGCTTCAACTCCACAACTTGGCCGAAGAAGCTTCCATTTACAACAATATCGGCTTGGTTTATGACGAACTCAAACACGGACAAGAGGCGCTGGCTTCCTACAATCGTGCCTTGTCGCTCTGGCGAAGAGTCGGGAACCGCACCGGGGAGGCGAAGACACTCAACAATATCGGATTCTTCTACCACAACCTCGGTCAAAACCAGAAGGCGTTGTGGTATTACAAGCTGGCGCGGCCCATCTTGCATTCTGTAGGGGACCGCTCCGCCGAAGCCATGACGCTACACAATATCGGTGTGGCATACGACCGCTTGGGGCATACACAAGAAGCCTCAAATTATCAAAACCAAGGTCTCCTGCTTTTCCGGGAGGTTCATGATCTGTTGGATGAAGGCCTTGCTCTAAGCGACCTGATGTTGCATTCGAAGGACACGGGGAATCCCACGTCAGCCATTTTCTTCGGCAAGGAAGCGGTCAATGCTTACCAGCAGGTTCGCAGGAATATCGGAGGGCTCAACAAGGATTTGCAGAGGAGCTTCGTGTCGTCCAAGGGAGATACGTACCGGGAGCTTGCAGACTTATTGATATCCCAGGGGCGCCTTCCCGAGGCGGAGCAAGTCCTCGGTCTGTTGAAACAAGAAGAATATTTCGAATTCATCCGCCGCGATAGCAAGCAGGCTTCCTCGCTCACCGCCTCCATCGAGCTCAGCGAACGTGAGTCCGAGCTGGATAGCAAGTACGTGGAAATTGGGCGTCGGATCACAGATATAGGGAGGGAATGGGAAGAGCTTCAAGCTAAGTCGCTTCGCACGCCCGAAGAACGGCAACGCCAGGACGAGCTGAGCGGCCAGTTGAAGCACGCCGCGCAGGACTGGGAGAAGGTTCTCGATGATCTTAACGCCGAATCCATGAGCACAAAAGAGCCGGTAAAGGTCGAAGATGTTCGGGATAAGACGAGCGCCATGCAAGGCGAACTTTGGAAGCTCGACGCTGAGACGGTGGTGCTGTTCACGCTCGTCGGCCATGAAAAGTATCGAGTTATTCTCGTCACACGCGAGGTGGTGCTCGCGCGCGATTATCCGATCGGGGCCGCGGAGCTGCGCCGCAAAGTCCTCGCCTTCCGGCAGACGCTGAAGGACCGGACGACAGATCCGAAGCCCCTCGCCCTGGAGCTGTATAAAATCCTCGTGGGTCCGGTTGCTGCCGAACTCGAGCGTGCCCAAACAATCACGCTGATGTGGTCGCTCGATGACGTGTTGCGCTATCTGCCCATCGCCGCGTTGCACGACGGCCACGATTACCTGGTTGCGAAATATCGAAACGAAGTCTTCACCTTCGCAAGCATCCCGCACCTGCCGGACCATCCTGATGTAAAGAAGTGGCGCGGGCTCGGCATGGGCGTGTCGAAAGCATATGGTCAGTTCCAGGAGCTCCCGTCGGTTTCCGAAGAGCTGCATCGGATCATTCGGGAAACGGACACGCCGGGGTCAGAGGGCGTGCTGCCCGGCAAGACGCTGCTCAATGAAGCGTTCACGGAAGACAACATGAAGAGGGCACTGGAAGAGAAATACCCCCTCGTGCACATCGCGAGCCACTTTGACTTCGAGCCGGGGAAAGAGACGAACTCTTTTCTGCTCCTCGGCGGTGCCAAGACACAAGGTCAACATCTTACGCTCTCCGATATTCGCGTGGACCCCAAATTTGACTTCAACGACACCGAGTTATTGACACTGTCGGCCTGCGATACGGCTATGGGTGGCCCAGCTGGAGATGGCAGTGAAGTGGACGGGTTCGGCATTCTCGCACAGCAGAAAGGCGCGAAATCAGTGGTCGCGACGCTGTGGGCCGTGAACGATGAAAGCACAGGGCTCTTGATGCAGAAATTTTATCGCTTGTGGATCACAAGTGCCGGGATGACGAAGGCTGAAGCGCTACGCGAGGGCCAACTTGCCTTCCTGCATGGCGAGGCAGCGGCCGAGTCGACTTTCACTCAGCGCGGTTTCAAATCAGGCGGTTTGAAGCCGGGCGAACAGGTAGTGCACGATCCTCTCGCGCCTTATTCACACCCCTATTACTGGGCGCCCTTCATTCTGATCGGCAACTGGAACTGAATCGGTAGGACCTCTTGTGCGTGTGGCATCTGGCGAGCCAAAAACTCGCCACGTCTGTGGGCACGCCTGTGGCCGGATTTAGTGTATTGTACTTTTCTCAGCACACGTCTGTATCGATTTGTGATATACAGAATCCGCACTGCAACAGGTCTGGTAGAAGGGATTGACTATGATGCGTATGGTCCTGATCTTCGGGGTCCTTTCTCTTCTCTGCCAAGAGGTTGCTGCTGAACAGAACGATGCTGATTCCCCAAATGACCGACTGAGTCGGGCTGTTTCGCAGCTGGATAGTAACACCGTTGGCTCGAACAGCGGGGACATAGCTCCTGAAGCAGTGTCGAGCGTTGGCGGCCTCCTATCCGGCCAGGCAGCCGGGACCGCGACCAAAACTAAGAAGTCGAAGTCCCGCCCCAAGCCCGTCACTGATTCACAGATGCCCACCATCCAAAGCGTCAAGGTGGGATACATCGACGGCGCGATCATCGGATCTCAGATCCGCATTCGCTTCGACGCAGCCTTTCACGATAACGGTACCGATCGTGCGGAGTTCTTCTATCCACGGTACAACGGCCTCAACAACGGCGGGCTCAACAACGGACCCGGGCCGACTTCCGTTCTCACGGACTTGAATTTCCAGCAACTTTACTTGTATGCCGAATACGCACCGAGTAAGCGGTTTTCAATTTTCACGGAGGTTCCGGTGCGTTGGATTCAGCCTCAGCAAACTGTCGCCAACGTATCAGGTCAGGCCCCCCCGATTCCGAATGTGAGTGAAGCTGGGCTCAGTGACCTTGCAGCTGGATTCAAATTCGCCGCGATTGCATCCTCCAATCAATATCTCACTTTCCAGTTCCAAGCTTATTTCCCTTCCGGGAATGCTTCATTAGGCCTTGGCACAAACCACTACAGCGTCGAGCCGGCACTGCTCTACTACCGTAGGCTGTCAGAGAGGTTTGCGCTGGAAGCGCAAGTAGGGGACTCGCATCCGATCGGAGGATCTTTTTGTCCGCAACCCTGCATCGCTGATCCTTTACCCCCAGGGGCGCCGCCGCCCGTATCTGGAGGATTCGCAGGCGACGTCTTCTTCTACGGGGTGGGCCCGAGCTACGCCCTCTATCGCGGCAAACACGTCCGGATCGCACCTGTAGTCGAGCTCGTCGGCTGGAGGATACTGGGCGGGCTTGACACCATCTGTGTGTCCGGTAAGATGCCCGACGGGACGGTCAACCCCTGCTTCACCCAGGAAGGTGCGAGCGCAGACGGCATCAATACCGTGAACCTCAAGGTGGGAGCGCGCACTTCAATCGGCAGACATAATGCTCTCTATATAGGATTCGGGCACACGGTTACACACTTGCACTGGTACCAGGAGATCGTCCGAGCCGAACACCGCTACTCGTTCTGAGCGATCCACTAAGCCGCATTCCTGTAGTTCGCCAAATCGTTGTGCGCTACATTAACAGGATTTCTTCTATTTGGTCTAATCTCTTCAATTTGGGATTGCCGACCGATTCGGCGACCGTCGAAATTCCGTGCAGAACGCCTAAACGGTGCCTCCGCCGGGTTACAAGAGAAAGCGTTTGGTGATCACAAAAATTGTTCTTGAGTCTACGCGGCCGCCGCATAACGATGGTGCAGGCCGCCGAGTCTCGGCAGGGATTGAATCTTGCTTCCAGTCCCAGATCGGACCGTCGTAGGCCGGCCCGATGGCGTGTCCTTGTCGAGTCCAAGATGAGTCCGGTCCTCGTGGTAGTAGAGCAGGTAGGCAGACATCAGCCGTTTGAGATGCCGCTCATTCAAGATGATCACGTGGTCCAGCAAGTCGCGTCGGCAACTTCCAACCCAGCGCTCCGCAACACCGTTTTGGCACGGACTGCGAAAGGCCGTGCGAGTTGGCTGACTTCCCATGTTCCTCATAGCCGAAACGGAATCGGCTCCAAACTTTGCATCGCGGTCGAATAGCAAAAATCTGTGCGGCTCTTTGTAGGCCCATGCTTCTCGCAACTGCTGTACCACGCAAAGCGCATTGGGGTTTCGCATAACATTGAAGTGCAGAATCTTACGCCGGTCGTGCCCGATGACGAAAAAGCATTGCAGAACGCCAAACGTGAGCGTTGGGACAGTGAAAAAGTCCATCGCAGCAATGGCCGCGCGATGGTTTCTGAGGAACGTCAGCCATCGTTTCACAAGATGTGGATCTCTCGGGGCTCGTCGGATCCATCGCGAAACGCTCCTTTCCGATACATCGAAACCCAGCTTGAGCAGTTCCCCGTGAATGCGTGGTGCTCCCCAGGTCGGATTCTCGGCAACCATCCGAAAGATTAGGGCACGAACCTCTTTGCTGACACACCTCCGTCCTCCCACTCCTCTGACTCTTGAGATCCATGTCCAATACAAACGAAATCCCGCCCGATGCCAGTTCACAACGGTTCTCGGACTGACCAAGACGAGAGGCTTAGTCCATCCGGACCAGAACGTTCTCAACGCAATCCAAAACAGCTTCTGCAGGGCAGTCAGTTTGCGGCGCGGTCGATGCGCGTGCAAAGCCAGCAATTGCCGACGCAGAGCCAGATTTTCGAGGACCAGATCCTCCCGAGAGCTGAGAGCACTGACCATCCAGCCGAGGAAATGTCGGAGCCACACGATCATGGCAAGAATGTTATCGGAACTCTACGAATTCAGCGCTTCGCTCAGTCATTCATTTTGCAGGTGTATGACGTTTTGGCGAGGCACAGCTGAAAAAGTCGCGGGGATTAGCAGGCTGAATGGAAGCAAAAGCATGGTAAAAGAAGGAGGAAGTTCTTGCCATGCTTTGCTGGATCACCATTCTCGGAGGCGTGCTAATCATGATGGGGCAACACTCCCGTTCCGAAGCGCTGTTCTACTACTTCCGCCTGGAAGAGCAGGTTCCAGAGACTCATCTGCTGCGGCTCATCGAAAAACATATCCGCTTTGCCTTTGTGCGCGAAAAGCTGAAGGACAGTTACAGCGAGACGGGGCGCCCCTCGATTGATCCCGAGCTTTTGCTGCGCATCCTTTTGATCGGCTATTTGTAGGGCATCACCAGCGAGCGCAAGTTGGTGGAAGAGTTGCGCATGCATCTGGCGTGGCGCTGGTTTACCGGACTGGGGTTCGACCAGGAGATTCCGCATCACTCCACGTTCTCGAAGAATCGCCACGAATTCTGCTTGGTTAGGTCGCGGATCTTTCCGGAACCGTGGGTCTCGGATTTTGCGGGAGATTTGAAGCGCAGTAGCACGCCTTCTTGCGATGGATCATGGCGTTCGTGATGTTGGGACCCCAGGATCTCCAACCAGTCTGAGGTGCTGGCGTCTTCGTAGCCTGCAACTCGGAGATTGCCATTCCTGACACCCTGGCGATTGTTCCCAAGTGCGGGCTACCTGGACACAAGTGGTGCCAACATGAGAGAGGTGTACAATGCTTCCGGTTTTCGAAGTCAAAAAGGAAATGTCAGCTACAATACGTATCTGGGAGTTGCATGTGACCAAACGTAATGCGGTCAGCAAATCGGCTCTGGCGCCTGTGTTTTGCCTGCTGGCATTATCTATCGCATCGTACGCGCAGAACCAGGTCCTAGGAGAAGTGCAGTTCGTCAGCAAAACCAAGGTGGAGAAAACGTCGGGCGTATGGATCGACGAGCAATATATCGGCTACGTCGAAGAGCTCAAAGACGACAAGAAAGTTTTACTTCTGCCGGGCGGACATGAGATTTCCGTGCGCCAGTCAGGATACATAGATTATACTGAAAAAGTGGTTGTGGAGCCGGGGAAGAAGGTTGTTTTGCACGTGACAATGCAGAGAGATTCTCGATCCCAATTTCCCACCGTTACATCTCAAGTCAAGCTTCACGTCATACCGGACAGGGCAGCTGTTTTCGTAGATGACGGTTTTGTGGGAACCGTCCATGAATTTAGTGGGGTTGGACGAGGGATGCTGGTAAGCCCCGGGAAACATCGGGTCAAGATCGCTTTACCCGGATACCAGGTTTTCGAGACCGAGGTCAACCTGTTACCCAAGCAGAAAATTACGATCAAGACCAACTTGGTTCCTGGAAGTATCACTCAGGCGGGTCCTTCGATCAAAAAAGACCAGTGATCATGAATCCATTATTAGAAGTATGGATTATCGTTTTACTGTAGTTTCTTGTATGGAACCTGACTGAAGATTGTCCCTCAAAGAGTTTTTTGAACTGGTCCTCTCCGAGAGCTTCTCAACCTGAATATCGGCAAGAAGAATTTGGGTGTCCTCCCAGCGAACCAGGCGAGGACGATCATCAAGAGGCCCGACAGGATCACCCATGGCAGGTGGTACCAGGCCCCCAACGCCATCACGATACATCCGGCGAGGTGCAGGAGTTCCTCAGATTGTCTTAACAAGCTACGCGGCCAATCGGAGCGTTCGTGTCCGCGGAACCAAGGCACCACCCACTTCCACGAACCCGCTTCTTGCGGACCGTTGGCGTTTGGCTGACAAACACTCCCCAACCCGCCACCTCTTCGGGGCGGTCCATGAATTGTCAGCGAGTGGCCAAAATTGAACAGCTTGGACGGGGATAGTTCTGCGAGACTCTAGCCATGACAACGAAAACGATTCCGGCATACCTTGAGGACGAGCGCCAAAAAGGTAGAGACGCTCAGCTGCGGATGGAAGAAGAAGCTGCGCGCATCCAGCCGCTGCACCATGGCCACCATCGCACTGCGAAACAGCCCAAGCTGGAATTGCCATCTGCGGTTGATGCCCCACCCAAAGCGAGAAAGACTTCGGCAGTATCTCGGAAAAAGTCACGCACCGCGCGAAAGACGGCGACGAAAGCCCGCAAGGTGGCGTGATTCAAATGGCGAAATCTGGGTCCAATTAGAGTCCAATAACAGTTCCTGAGAGTTCCTTGCAACGCCAAAGCTGGCTGCCCGTGCCGTTGAATGTCAATCAGCTGCCGTTGAACGGGACCTTGACACGGTAGCAGCTGGGCCGAGTGGGACTGCCGTTCGAGGACTTACATTCATCCCCGAATGGCGTGATCGAACAAGGGAGCGAAGCTGCGGCCGGGCAACGTGCATAGCGCCGAGGACGGGGAGGAAGTGCTTCTGCCAGAAATCGAACGGCAACAGGAACGGGGTAAAGAAGTGGTGTTTCGGGCCGATGCCGCGTTTGCCAAACCGGAGATCTACGAAGCGATGGAAGAACGGGGAGTGAAATATGCGATTCGGCTTCCGGCGAATGACAACCTGGTGCGCGACATTGAAGAACTTCTGACGCGCCCGGTGGGGCGTCCTAGTCACAAACACGGGTGGTACAAGGGCTTTTTGTATCAGGCGGCGAGTTGGAAGACGGCACGACGAGTCGTGGCGAAAATGGAGTTCCATGCCGTGGAGTTGTTCCCGCGAGCGGGGTTCATCGTGACGAACCTGGGAACGTCGAGCCGGGCGGTGGTAAGGTTCTATAACAAGCGGGGGACGGCCAAGCAGTGGATCAAGGAAGGAAAGCAGGCCGTAAAGATGACTCGCCTGTCTTGTCATCGTTTTCGCTCGAACCAAATGCGGCTTGCGCTAAGTCTGCTGGCTACAACCTGGGCAATCTTTGGCGACGGCTGGCGTTGCAAACTGGTTGCTGACGAGTCTGCAGCAACGGTGGTGAAGACAGGCGGGCGACTGGTAAAGCATGCGCGGTACTACTACTGGCTGTTCCTGGCGGAAGGACAACTGAACCGGCGGCGGTTCGGGGCGATGCTGGGCCGGATCGCGCTGCTGCCGGTACGGACGGGATAGATAGATGATGGTCAGTTCGGCAGCGGAATCGGGCTTACCAGAGGCTGGGCGGGGAGGAGTGTTGCAAAAACAGGGCGCAAAATGGGGCGATTCCGACCGTGCCCGTGCGGATGGCAGACCGCCGGGAGTGCTTCGATGAGAAATCGTTTCACAATGTCGCGAACAGGCGAGATGAGCGCACAATGGGGCCGTTTTCGAGGTCAAAAAGGAGATTCCGGGTTAAGGTCTTGCGGGCGGCATCGTGAAGGTTTGCTCGTTCCGCATCGCGCCAGGCACCCGGCGCGGTTGAAGCGCTATTCCAGTTGCAGCTTGCCCGAGAAGCTTAGCCCGGCAAGATCTCCTTAAGCGCCCACTCAATCC
>Ga0209117_1000136_pt1 | contig 47080 bp, 46 predicted proteins | sample BlaSpr_A8_OM2_M2_FD_187978 | JGI IMG/M metagenome (GOLD analysis project Ga0209117, IMG submission 187978) | Forest soil microbial communities from Thunder Bay, Ontario, Canada - Black Spruce, Ontario site 2_A8_OM2_M2 (SPAdes) (version 2) | ecosystem: Environmental > Terrestrial > Soil > Boreal... | reverse complement strand
TCCCGCCGCTCTTTCCGCTCCCGCTCCAAGCCCTGCTCAATAGTTTTTCGCAAATCGTGCCTTGAACTCTCACTCCCTCTTTTCCTTTTCCCTCGCCGTAAATTACCCTTGGATCAACTACGATCAGGTCCGACGTTCGTCGCCCTCCGCATCATCGACCCACAACAACTCCAATCCTGGCTCGCGCAAAATCCCAACTTCCGCGTCTGATTCCTCCGCCTTTGTACGGGCCGCCTTCCCAGGCGGCCGCTCGCCATCTGTCATCCCGACCCTGCCTGCACGCAGGCGAAGTGGAGGGATCTGCTTTTCCCGCTTTTTCTGCTCTTTCCCGTTTTTTCCCGCTTGTCATCCCGACCCTGCCTGCCGCAGACAGGCGAAGTGGAGGGATCTTGGCAATATTCATCCACCCTCTAATCGATGGAACAACCGCAAACCGCCATTTTTGGTTGTTTGGATTTTTGTGCCGGCGGGAAACTCCATTCGATCCGTGACAACCCAACCATCAAATCTGCGCTACAATTAATATCGCAACCGAAATTCACGCCCGAGGGCCACGCGCATGCCTCGCATCAATAACCTGATCGCCGCCACCGTTCTCCTCATCTTCGCGATCGTGCTCATCTCTCTCCCGCAACACGCTTCATCTCATGCTTCTTTCCCGCAAGACGCTTTATCTCGCGCTGCGGAATTCGCGCAAGAATCGCAAGACGGGATGCCCGGTATGGACCACTCCAACCACTCCTCCACCGACGTCCCCGCATTCCACTCCACCGCGCCCACCGGCCCGCTCCCCGAAACCATGGATCCCGCACAATTCCCCGACCGGGAAACCTCCAACGCCTACGCCGCCGCCGCGCGCATTCGCAAAACTCTCTATCAACAGCCTTGCTACTGCCACTGCGACCAAAGCCAGGGCCACACCTCCCTGCTCGATTGCTTCGTCAGCCGCCACGGCTCCGGCTGCAACATTTGCAAAAGCGAAGCGCTCTACGCCTTCGAACAACTTCGCAAAGGCAAAACCCCCGCCCAAATCCGCGAAGGCATCATCCACGGCGATTGGCAAAACGTGGACCTGGCAAAGTACCGCTCCGCCCCGCTTCCCCCAGCTAAAAAGATTTTTTAATTTACGAGCATACGACGCGAATTTTCGAGCAGACTTCGAACAAATTAGGACCAGCATCAACGATGGTGCGCACGCCTATGAAGGAATCATCCCCGACTCAAGCACCGTAGGTGCGGCATACGTTAGCCCAGCCCGTAAGGGCTGGGTTCCGATCATCGCAAAAAATTCCGGAGCGCCGTAGGTGCGGCACAAACTCGCCCTGCAAAAATTCCAATCACTCCCGCGGATCTCGCCCATCTAACCAAAAACAAACTTCGCGTCAAATTCCACGCCGTGCTTTTTCAATAACGCCACAAATTCCTCATCAAAACTCATCTTCCGATGATGCGCTTCCTGATTTCGCACGTAGCGAACCACCGCGGGAACAATCGAAGCACTCACACTGAACACTCCATAACCCTGTTGCCATCCGACCGCATACCCTTCCTCACTCGCCCATCGCGAACAATTCGTTTTGATAATGTTGATAGCTTTGGCGACCGCCAAGGACGGCGGCACTCGCAAAACAAGATGAATGTGATCTTCCATTCCCCCAATGGCATAAACGAAAATTTCCTGCTTCTTACAAACTCCCACCGCGTACGCCCACATCTTCGCCTGAAATTCCTTCGCGATAACGTGCCGCCGATCCTTCGTACTGAACACAACATGAATCACATTTTGCGAGTATGTGTGCGACATTCTCCGCCTCCGTCGCTCGCGATGTTTATATCTCCTACCCAATCCTTCTTATAATGTTTATATTACGCATCCGAACAGGTATCATGCTCGAACGCGAACAGATTTTTCTAAAATTTTTCTGAATTACTCCTTCTCCCCGCCCAAGCGCCGTAGGTGCGCCACACGTTAGCCCAGCCCATAAGGGCTGGGTCCAATTCGCCCCCAAAAACTCCCAAGCGCCGTAGGTGCGCCACACGCCTGCTCTCTCATCTGCAACAATTCGCCACCACTCCCATCCTCATCGGCACCTGGGCCGACGCCTCCTGGGCCATCCATTTCTACCAACGCCACGGCTTCCGCATCGTCCCCCCCGAAAAAGAACGCCTCCTCAATAAATATTGGTCCATCCCCGCCCGCCAAATCGAAACCTCCGTAGTCCTCGCCGACGCAAACTGGCGTCCTGCAACAAGTCCCAATGCGTCTCGCGCCCTTTCCACGTAGCCGATCCGGATTCCTGTGGCCTTCATTGGAACGAACGTGCTAAATCTGTCGGCAGACGAGCTTTGTGGAGAGGTGCGGTATGCGAGGTCCGTTTTCGTATTTCTTGTTGTCGGTCGCGCTCTGTACCGGTGGTAAGGAACCCTGCGTTCAGCACCTGGTCGTACCCGGTTACCCTCACCTAGCTCGACAAGCTCGGCTCGAAGGCACAGTGAACGTTGAAGTCGAGATCGGATCAAATGGCGCGGTTATTTCCACGAAGGCTTCAGGAGCTAACAAGTTGCTTCAACGCGCAGCAGAAGAAAATCTGCGAGAGTGGACTTTTGTGCTAAGTGCGCCTGCCTCGGTGTCGAAACGCACGATTATCTTCACGTACCGGTTGGCTGGTAAAGAAGAGAACTACGAATCTTCCCCGGTCGTAATTTTGGACTTGCCGTGCCGCGTACAAATTACAGCTCATCCGCCGGAGCCCCAGCCACAATAGGTTCAAATCGTACCCAAAAAAATTCCCGAGCGCCATAGGTGCGCGTCACATTTTGAAGGACGCTTTACGCAGGAAAATGTCTTCATTCCAACAAATTTCATGCCTTTGGTGTCTAATAATAAGGCCGCATCGAAGGGAGCGCCTAGATGAAGCACACGATCGTTACTTTGGCCTTCCTTCTTTCGAGCGTCTTGCTACAAATGTCAGCCGACAAAAAACCTTCATATCCCTTTTTTGAATACGACGTTGCTCGCCAACACGAAATTAAGCCACATCGTAGAACAATTCCCATCGAAGGGAGTGCGGGCTTTCCGCAGCTTTGTCTCACCCTCATCGTGTCTCCCGCTGGGAACGTCGTGACGGCCGATGCCGGTGGCGACGCGAAAACACTGAAGTTTTGGCCTCAACTGAAGAGCGAGGTAATTGCGTGGAAATTTACGCCGTTTAAAAAGCATGGAATAGCAGTCACCGCTGAAGTCGAGGAGTACATCGACCTTGTACCACCGGAACGGCTTCCGACCAATCGTGTGGCCGCACCAGTTGTTCGGCCAGACTCTCACGTAGAGATCAAGCTGGAGAGAAGTGGGTGCTACGGCACTTGCCCTGCTTATACAGTTACCGTCAGAACAGACGGCATTGTCTTCGATGGTCGTGCCTTTGTCGCTGCCTGCGGTAGACATACGCAAACAGCTGACGCGGAAGAAGTTCGAAAGCTCGCGCAAAAATTTGTCGACGCTGACTTTTATTCGATGGACCCTACGTACTTCGCCTCAGTGACGGATAGCCCGGGATACGACCTCTCAATTACCATTGATGGACAGACGAAAAAAGTCCAGGACTATGTGGGCGTAGAGAAAGGGATGCCGGCAGTTATTACGGAACTAGAGGATGAAGTCGATAGCTTCGCGGGCACCGAGCGCTGGATAGCAGGCAGCCACGGAGCGGCAAAGAAGCGTCGACACTGGCCTTCACGGGTTTGGGGATCTTGCAAACCCACGCCCGTGGAATGAATACTCTTCAATAATCTATTGATTTAATACTCATTCCGTGCTACCATGCTTTGTGACACCGCAAATCTCACCTTCACTCACCTTTTCCTCGATGCATCTCCTTTCCTTTGATACATCTACGCAATACCGCACCTGCAACTCCTTTCGATTGATACATCTACGAAACGCCCTCCAGCAACTCCTTTGCTTTGATACATCTATGCACCACCCGGGGGTAGGGGTACGCCCCGTAATCGTTACTCCCACGCTCCCGCATCCCTCTTCTCCTCGTCCCTGCCCACCTGCTAAAATTTCGACTCTCTGCTACACTTCCCCGCATCAGGGGAATGCATCTTACCTATCTGCCCGTCCAAACGTTTTTCAATTAAGGAGTAGTACATGTTAAATCGCCGCATCTTCGCCGGGCTGTGCATCTCAGCGCTCAGCCTTCTCGCCGCATTCGTGATTCTTTCCGGCCGCAACGCCATCGCCGCACCCGATAACTCTTCATGGGGCTTCTCCACCAGCAATCTCGATCCCACCTGCAAGCCTTGCAACGATTTCTATCAGTTCGCAATGGGCGGCTGGATCAAAAGCCATCCCATCCCCGCCGAATACCCGTCCTGGGGCTCGTTCCTTCAGCTCACCGACAACAACCAGAAAACCCTTCGCACCATTCTCGAAAACGAGCAGAAATCAAATCCCCCCGCTGGCACCAATGGACAAAAAACCGGTGACTTCTACTACACCTGCATGGACACCGCCGCCATCGAATCCGCCGGCATCAAACCGCTCTCCCCGGATTTCTCCGCCATCGCCGCCATCAAGGACCGCAACGCCCTCCTCGCTGAAGTCGCCGCGCTGTTCAACGAAGGTGTAAACGTAATTTTCAATTTTGGCTCTTCGCAGGATCTTGCAGACAGCACCAAAGTGATCGGCGAAGCCGACCAGGGCGGTCTCGGCCTGCCCGACCGCGATTATTACCTTCGCGAAGATGACCACTCCAAGCAACTCCGCGCCGGCTACGTCGCTCACGTCGCGAAAATGTTTCAGCTTGCCGGTGACTCCGCCGAAAAATCCGCAAAAGAAGCGCAAACCGTCATGACTCTGGAAACCACCCTCGCCAAAGCTTCCTCCGATAACGTCGCCATGCGCGATCCCAAATCCAATTACCACCTGATGTCTATCGCCCAATTGCATCAAACCACTCCCGGCATCGCCTGGGAATCCTATTTCACCGCGGTTGGCCTTCCCGGCATGAAGGAAGAAAATCTCGGCCAGCCGAAATTTTTTCAGGAAGTGGATCATCAGCTTTCCGCTACGCCCGTCGAAGATTGGAAAACCTATCTTCGCTGGCATGTTTTGCATTCCGCCGCCACCGCTCTTTCCGACGCATTTCTTCAGGAAAATTTTAGTTTCTACGGCAAGCAGCTCGCCGGCACCATGGAAATTCAGCCGCGATGGAAGCGTTGCGTTGCCGCCGTGAATCACAACCTAGGCGAAGCCCTTGGTCAGGTCTACGTTGAAAAATATTTTCCGCCTGAAGCTAAAGCGCACGCCCGCGAAATGGTCAGCAACCTCGCCGCTGCGCTCCGAGCCGACATCCCCACGCTTGCGTGGATGAGTCCTGAAACCAAAAAAGCCGCTCTCGAAAAGCTCGAGGCCTTCAACGTCAAAATCGGCTATCCCGATAAATGGCGCGATTATTCCAAAGTCAAAATCGAGCGCAACTCCTATCTCGAAAATCTTCGCCGCGCCGAAGCTTTTGAAACCGCGCGCGATCTCGCCAAAATCGGCAAGCCCGTTGACCGCAACGAATGGGACATGACTCCCCCCACCGTCAACGCCTATTACAACGACAGCATGAACGAAATCGTTTTCCCCGCCGGCATTCTGCAGCCTCCGTTCTACGACCCCAAAGCCGATGACGCCGTGAACTACGGCGGCATGGGCGCTGTCATCGGCCACGAAATCACGCATGGCTTCGATGACAAGGGTTCGCAGTTTGACGCTAAGGGAAACTTACGCGAATGGTGGACCGACACCGATCGCAAGAATTTCGTGGAGCGTTCCACCTGCGTCGAAAAACAATTTGACGCCTACGAAGTCGAGCCCGGCCTGCACCAGAAAGGCGCACTCGTCCTCGGCGAAAGCATCGCCGACCTTGGCGGCCTCACCATCTCCTACGCCGCTTACGAAAAATCTTTGGAAGGCAAGCCACGCAAAGAAATCGATGGTTTCTCTCCCGAACAGCGCTTCTTCCTCGGATGGGCCCAGGTTTGGGGCGGCAGTGAACGCCCCGAATATGCCCGCCTGCAAACGCAAACCAATCCGCATCCGCTCGCGCGCTTCCGCGGCAACGGTCCACTCTCCAACATGGCCGAATTTGCCAAAGCCTTCGGCTGCAAAAAAAGCGATCCCATGGTTCGTGAACAATCCTGCAAAATCTGGTAGTTTCTTTTTAACTAAATATTTGCGGCAAAACTTGGGGGAAGCAGATGGCTTCGGAATTGAAGTATGTCGCCTGGAAAAATGTGGAGCTTGAAAAACTGAACCCGCTCATCGATCGCCAAATGGTTTGGGGCGAAAGATTGATGGCGGCGCGCGTGCTCCTTAAAAAAGGTGGACACGTGCCGCTGCATCATCACCACAATGAGCAGTTGACCTACGTTCTAGAGGGCGCCCTGAAATTTGCTATCGACGGCAAGGAAATTATCGTGCGCACCGGCGAAGTCTTGTGCATCCCCTCGAACATGCCGCACGAAGCCTGGGCCCTCGAAGACACCGTGGACCTGGATATGTTCAATCCCCCGCGTGAAGACTGGTTGAATAAGACCGACGCTTATTTGCGCCACGGCCGCTAATTTTTTGATTTTTGCGCGGCCAACAAATTCGCGGCTCACGGCCGCTAGTTTTTTAAATTTTTCGCGTCTGTAATTTTTTAGACTCCTTCGCGGCCGCTAAATTCGCGACGTTGCCGCGCTCACTTTTTGTCGCCGTACATTTTTGCGGCGGTGTCATGCAAATAATTTCGCGCCATTTCCATCGCTTTCGTTTCGCTGAACGCGCCTTCTTCCACCAGCTCCGCGAGCGCAGCAGCCAACGCCGTTCGCGTGGTGCGCCCCGCGATCCAGAAACTTTCTTCCGCGCCCAGCGCATCGTTAAAAGGAAACGAGTCCGATCCATACATCATTTTGTCCGGATACAGCGTCAGCAATTGCTTCAACACTTCCTTCATTTGCGAAGGGTAAAGCATCTCCGACTGGAACGATGTATCCAGATAAACGTTTTTTACCGCGGTCAGCAGCGCCGCTTCGCGCTCATAAGGCCAGCCGCCGTGCACCAAAACAAAAGTTACATTTTTGTAGCGCGCGTCGCGCACCACATTTTCCAGATTCAAAACATTTCCCTGCCGCAAACTGAAATAATCGCCAATTCCCACGGCGGTATGAAAATGCGCGGGCAAATGCAACCTTCCCGCTTCCTCGATAATTCTGCGAAAAATATAATCCTGAAAAATCCGGTACTCGTCCACGCTGGGAACTCCGCCGGCGCGGTATTTTGCATAAATAGTTTCCGCCTGCGCGCGCGGCGGATCGCTAAAATATAACGAGCGAAAATATGCGGCTTCAAATTTTATGGCCACGCCGCCGCGTTTTTGATTTTCCGCTAAAGTCTTGTTTACAAAACTTTCGTAGCCAGCCAGGTCCGCCGGCAAACCTTCCACGCCCTCCTGTTTTTTCCATCGCGCCAGCATTTTTTCCTGCAGCGGAATATAAACGCCCATGTCCGGCGTGCTCGCGATTTGCTCGCGGTTATCAAACGGATAGAAAAAAGAATCCACGAAAAAAACCCAGCGAAAACGTTTGGGATCGAGATAAGCCGGCATCATCGCGCGATTCGCCAGGCAAATATCCACATTCAATTTGTCCAGAATTCCGTTGAAATACTGAGAACCGCCGGATTGTTCCGCGGCCTTCTTTTTTTCCGCGAGCCACTTGGAATGTTCCGGCTTGAAATCATCGTAGGGATAACCGAAAAGTGATTTTGCCGCGGCTATAAATTCCGGATTGTCGTCGCGCAGACGCAGCACGGGACTTTCGTCCGGAGGCGAAGCCATCGCGTCAACATCGGTGTCATCGGCAAATCCGGGATGCGCGTGATTGTCATAAATAGGAATTTTGTCGATCTGCTGCAGAAACTTCGCATACGTTTTCTGTAAATCGCCCGAAGGATATGGTCTGGATTGTGCGGAGCATAAGTTCACGCAGGCGAACATTGCGAATGCTGCAATTGCAAAACGGTTCAAAAGTTTCATGTGCTCTCTCTATTTGAAAAAAGTTATTTGCAGCGATCAGAAATCGGCTTGCGCCCAATTACAAAAATTCCATAAAAATTAACGAGCGGCTGAAACCTTGCTCCATTTGCTGGAAACGCGCTCGATCCGTTGCAATGCGTCCTCCAACAAGTGCGTAGCACTCACCAGCGAGAACCGCACATAATTTTTTCCCTCGGCGCCAAACGCCGCGCCCGCGATACCAGCCACACCGGCCTCTTCCAAGAGCAATCGTTGTACTTCCTCGGCAGTAAATCCAGTGCCTTCAATATTTACCCAGGCGTAGAAAGCGCCATCGGGCGGCTGGCAACGCAAGCCAGGAATTTTATTCAACCGCGCCACAAACAAATCGCGGCGTGTGCGATACTCCGCAACCATTTTCGTCACCGCACCGGTGGAATCGCGCAAAGCCTCAATCGCGGCCACCTGCGTAAATTCGGCGGTGCACGTAAACGTGTTTAATACCAGCATATCCATTGCATCAATCACGCGCTTCGGGGCCACGGCATATCCCAGCCGCCAGCCGGTCATGGCAAACGATTTTGAAAATCCATCGATGATCACGGTGCGCTCGGCCATCCCGGCAAGCGACCAGATGGATTTGTACTCGTCGCCGAACAGGATTCGCGCGTAAATTTCGTCGGAGATAATCCATAAATCGTGCTGCGCGGCTAATTTCGCAATTTTTTGCAGCGCCGCTTCGCTAAAAACCGTTCCCGTGGGATTATTCGGAGAATTAAAAATCAGCACGCGAGTGCGTGAAGTAATTTTCGAAGCAATTTCCACCAAATCCGGCTGAAAATTATTTTCCTCCGCGAGCGTGAAGCTGACGGCTTTGGCTCCCAGGCCTCTGGTGAACGACGGATAAATGGGAAATCCCGGGTCGGGATAGAGCACTTCATCTCCCGGCTCGATGAGCGCCATCATCGCGAGGGAAAGCGCCATCTTGCAGCCCGGCGCAACGATGACTTCTTCCGCGGCAACATTCAGCCGCCGCGTGCGCTGCAAATAATCGGCAATAGCCTGGCGCAGCGGCGGAATCCCGCGCGTGGAAACGTAGCGGTCGCGCCCGCTAGCAACAGCGTTTTGCACCGCTTCCACTACCGGAGCAGCGGCATGAAAGTCCGGCTCGCCCAATTCCAGATGGATGATGGATTTACCCTGAGCTTCGAGTTCTTTCGCGCGAGAAAAAACCGCCAGAGCGCCTTCTCCGGTCAGTTGCGAAATGCGCGTGGCAATTTTTGGCATGGAGAAAAAATCATATCACTTTGCCGATGGAATTTGCGTTACCGGAAGGCGCAAACCGTCCACGAACCGGGGAAACATCTCGAAGGCCGCCGCGGTCAGAAAAAGTTCAACAATTTCGGGTTCGGAAAAAACGGTTTTCAGTTTTTTGTAGAACTCATCATCCACATTGCTGGCCCCTTGATGCAGCATATCCGCCAGCCGAAAACCAAGTTTTTCCTTTTCACTGAATGGCCCCGCCTCAAAATTCAAAACCGCGCCAATCTGTTCTTCGCTCGCGCCTTTTTTCCGTGCGGAAATCGAATGCGCGCGGATGGCATATTCTGACTGGTGCCAGATGGAGATGCGTATCGCCACCAATTCCTTGTACCAGCCGCTCAACGCTCCGTCACTCAACAATGGTTTGAGAAATCCAGCCACCCCTTGCGCTATTTCCGGACGGTGCGCCAACGCTTTGAACATGTTCGGTACAACTCCGCGCTGGGCAATCAATGCCTGATACAAAGCCGCAACTTCCGGCCCGGCCTGCTCGCTTTCCAACAATCGCACTCGCGGGGAATTTTCCACCGGTGGTTCTCCTAAAACTTCTCTCGCCGAAATTTTCACAAAAATACGCGGCGCCTCAATGATGTCGAGGCGCCGCGCACTCACTGAAAAAAGTCCGCCTTAAAACGAATAACGCAAGGAAAGTTGAATCAGTCGCGGCGTTCCCACCGTTTGGTTGATCAAGGCGAAAGATCCCTTCGGATTCTGCACGTTGAGGCTGGCCTGTGATGGATTGGCAAAATTCGCGTGGTTCCAGGTGTTGAAAAAATCCGCGGCAAAGCGCAGGTTTTGGCGCTCCGTAAGCCGCATGTTCTTGAGCAGCGAAAAATCCCAGTTTTGCTGCCTGGGTCCGCGATAGGTGTTGCGTCCCAGTGTGCCAAAGTACGTGGTACAAAAATTAGAATTCCCAGGATTACAAGTCGTTGCTTGATTCGCCGGGTCGTTGGGATACAGGAAGGAGGCGGGCACGAAATTATTCGGATTCAAATAATTAACCAAGCGGTTGTGAACGTCGCCGCTGCTATAGCCGGACGCGATCGTGGCGCCAGGTGCGAGGCTCCCAGTCAGCGTGGTAACGATGCCGGGACCGATAAAAGCAGTTCCCGCGTTCGAATCGGTCACCGTGAAAGGATTGCCCGATTGGAGAATGGTTATGCCGCTGACTTCCCACCCGCTCAGAACGGCATGCTTCCATCCTTGCGCCGATGCGAAAAATGGCAACTCGTATCGATAACTCACCGCCAAGCGATGCGTGCGATCAAAGTCCGAAAGGCCGCGAGAATTTTTCAGGTTGGACTCGTCGTTAAAAGCAGTGTTGAACGCCGTGTTGCCGGTGGAGGTTGCGTCAGTCGATTTTGACCAGGTATACGCGCCCTGAAAATATCCGCGGCCCCAGCGGCGCGACAGCGTGGTCTGCAGCGAGTGGTAGTGGGAATAAGCGTCGCTGGCGAAAATCTGAAATAGGCTGAAGCCATTGATTCCCTGAACCGGAGAACGCGCCGGGCCATTGAAAAGCGTGTTGTACACGATGGGAACCGATTTAGTCGTATCACCTGCCGCAAAAATTGGGTTGGCTACCGACGCGAAACGCGATGGAATGTCGGTGCGCGTCTCGCGCAGATGCACCGAATGCGTTCCGACATAGCCAACTTCCAGTACCCACAGTTTTCCAAGATCGCGCTGCACGGTTAAATTCCATTGCTGCGTGCTGGGAGAAACGAAATGGCGCGGAACAGCCAACACGAAAAGATTTGTGGATGGCACAAGTCCAGGGCTGCCCGGTGCGCAACCATACTGGGCGGCTTGCGTCGAGTCATTGAGGGGGAAACCCTGGAACTCGCTCTGGCAGGGCACAAAATTGGGATCGAGAAATCCCCCGATTGGCAAGGCATTCGGGTTCGGCGAAGGGCAACCCGCGGGCTGGGGGTTTGGAGAAAAGAATGCTGCCAGGCAACCGGCAGGAGATCCCCCACCCGCGATCGGCAGAAAGGGCGCCTGGAAAGAAAGTTGGTCCACGGTGCCAACATCTTCGCGAACATAATAAATTCCGTAGCCGCCGCGAACGGTGGTGTCGTGCGTCCCGCCAAGGTCATAGGCAAAACCAATTCGGGGCGCAAGGTTGGTCGCGTAATCATTAAAGTACGTGGTGTTGCTGCCGGCGCCGGTCAAGCCCGCAAGTTTGAGACTGTTCGCGCAACCGCCGTACACGAATGGATACTTTCCTTGAGCCGACAAATTTTCATCAATATTTCCGATGTGGCACAAATTGTCTTTAAACGCGCCGTTCAGTTCAACGCGCAAGCCCAGGTTCAAGGTGAGTCTTTTCCTGATTTTCCAATCGTCCTGCGCGAAAAGTCCAATGTCGTTTCCACGGTACTTGTGATTGAAAACACCGCCGCCGCCGAAGCTTGCCGCAGGCTGACCGATCAGGAAATTTTGCCAATCGGTGGCTCCGCCCGGAGTGTCGGAGAAGAACAATTGTCCGTTGAAAGTCTGCGGAAAAAGCTTATCGAGATTGATGCGCGTGTAATCCCCGCCAAACTTCCAGATGTGTGAAGCCTTCACCCAGCTCAGCGTTTCAACGAAGTTGTAGTTATTTTGATTTTGGAATTGATCCGCGGGAGGCGTCGGGCCGAACTGGAAACCGGAACTACCGTTAAGCGTGAATTTATAAATGGATTTGGTCACGTTATTTGTCGGGCGATCGATGCCCAAATCAGCCACGGTGATTGGGTTCACGTTGATCAAACTGTCGTTTATATGCACCAGGCCAAAACGAAAATCATTCACCAGTGAGGTACTGAACAAATGCGTTTCGCTGACGGTGAAAAACCGCGCTGCCACGGGAATGTCATAAGGGAAGTTCAGGTCCGAACTGCTAACGCTGCTGGCCAGTGTTCCGCCCAGCGAGGCTTGCAATCCACCCGCGCCGTAAGGCAAATAGGATTCCGAATCGGAAAAAAAGAATCGCACGCCCACCTTGTCCTGCCCTCCGCGAAATTCGCGATCCCAATTGGTGGTGAATTGATCGTCCGTGTATTTTCCTGGGCGGCTGAAAACATACGTCGCGGTTTTGTAGCTTGTTTTCCCGAGAGTGAGATCCGCAGTGGCGCCAGGAACCGAGGGGAGCAGGAAACCGTTGGCGTCGCCGAAAAGATTTCCTTTGGCACTCAAAAGTTTCAAAACCACCGGGTCAATCATATTTGCGGTAATTGGAAACGAAGCGGTGCTGAAGGCTGCCGCCAAAGTCGCGGCATCCCGCTGCGTGGGCAGAACCGGCAAAGCAGCATTGCTTACGCCGGTACCGGGGGAAAGCGCGCTGCGCTGGCGCGTCCCCTGATAATTCACAAAAAAGAAGCCAAACTTTTCTGTTCCGACCGGTCCGCCCAGGCTTCCGCCAAAAATGTTCTGCTTCACGGGAGGACGCTTTTGCCGGTTGGCATTCAAGAAATATTCGTTGGCGTTCAGCACATCGTTGCGGAAAAATTCATAAACGTCGCCATGCAATCCCTTGCCGCCGGATTTCAGGATGGCGTTGACGTTGCCGCCGCTGTTGCGCCCCTGACTGGCGTCGTAGAGCGAAGTTTGCACGCGGAATTCCTGGACTACATCCGGATTCGGCAGAGGCACGTAAAAACTTTGCGCCACGTTGTAATCGGTCGCGCTGATGCCATCGATTAAATAGTTGTTGTTGTCCTCGCGTTGTCCGTTCACGAAAATTCTTACCACGCCGCGGCCGAGCTGGGCGGCAGCGTTTAAGTCGCTTTGCGCGCCGGTGGATAGCGTCAACAGTTGCTGATAGTTCTGCGTGGCCAGCGGCAGGTCGCGGATGGTTTGCGAGCCGATCGTTTGACCGGTGGTGGCGTTGGAGGTTTCCACGCTGGTGACTTCCGCGGAAATTTCAATCTTTTCGCTGACCTGGCCCGGCTTCAATCCGATTGACAGTTTGGTGGTTTCAGTTACGCGCACTTCGATGTTGGACGCCCGCGCCTCGGAAAACCCGGCCATGTTTACAACTACGTGATACAGCCCAGGGGGAAGCAACGTGACCACGAATTCTCCGTCGTCGCCGGTGGCAACCTTGCGAACGAGCGAATCCGTTCCAGCGTTAATAATCTGGACCTCCGCGCCGGCAATGCTTGCGCCGCTGGTATCGGTCACCGTTCCGTTGATGGCGCCCGTGGCGCCGCCCTGGCCGTATGCAAAATTTGCCGCGAACGAGATCACGAACAGTAAAATAGCCGCAATATTACCTAAAAATCGTCGCATTATCTTCCCCCAAGATTCCCCAAGAAAAACTAGGATTTCATCAATATCAATCGCCGCGCGTTCCCTAAAGCATAATGTAAGGAAATGCTGCAAGCGTTCGAAGGCGCAAAAGATTTCGCAACTACCCGTTTGGTTACACCCCGGCCCTAGTGGAAAACTTACCACTGGATACGCCAGTGTCAAGAAAACGCATATTCCTGGTTTCTATCGCGAGGATTGACATAAATTAGAGAGAATTCAAGCCTGTCCGCGACAAAACACTCCGCAGACCGAAAGAAGATTTGCGGCGAAGGCGCGCTTGACGGCAGCGCCGCGTGGCGAGAACATACGCCTACAACAGGATTAGTAACCTCCTGCGTTCCTGTTTCGTCTAATGAGTAGACGCATCAGTCCCCTGAAGGGGTCATTATGACTCGCCATTCGCTTAGGCATTTTTCGTTATTTCTGCTGGCTCTTTTTGTATTACCCGCCGCAGCCGCGGTTCGCGCGGATTCCAGCCACGCGCGGATCATTCGTTTAAGTTTGCTGCAAGGCGATGTGCGCTTTACGCGTGACGCACACGGCGATCCGCTTTCCGACACTGGCGCCACGTGGGAAACCGCGATTCTGAATCTGCCGATCCGCCAGGGTTATGTGGTGGCCACGGACAATGGCCGCGCCGAAATCGAATTTGAAAATGGCGCGATGGTTTTTCTCAATGAGCATTCCGTGCTGGAATTTTACGATTTGTCGCTGAACGACGGCGCGTTGACCACGAGATTAATTCTTCGCCAAGGCACCATTTCCGCGTACGTGCACCCAGGCTCGGATGATTATTTCAGCGTTACCGGCGGCGATTTCACCGTGGAAGCCACCTCGCGCGCGAATTTTCGTGTCGACAATTTCGATGATGGCAGCAGTGTCAGCGTGCTGACGGGGCGCGTTTCCGTCGTTCACAAAAACGAAACTTCGCCACTCGAAAAAAATCAGACGCTTAGCATGCGCGCTGGAGACGATGCCGTCGCCATCGACCGGCTCGGGAACGAAGACGGTTTCGACAAATGGGTGAGCGGGCGGATCGATGCCGTCTCCACAGCCACCAACGCTTCGCTGCACTATGTGAACTCTCCTTATTACAGTTCGGGTTTCAGCGATCTCGCTACCTACGGGTCGTGGTTTGCGGTTGGAGGATTTGGCAATTGCTGGAGGCCGTATGGCGTCGGCCTGGGTTGGTCGCCGTTCGATACGGGTTCGTGGTACTACGATCCATTTGTCGGATGGAGTTTCGTGGGCTTTGAGCCGTGGGGCTGGGCTCCGTATCATTACGGAAGCTGGATTTTTTCGCGCGGGCTCGGTTGGGTATGGGTGCCGTCCGGATTTGGTTATCGCGGAATGCCGTGGCGCCCGGTGACGGCGGTATTCGTGCATGCGGGAAATTCCGTTGGATTGGTTCCGCTGCATCCCACGGATAGAAATGGCAAGAAGCCAGTCAATATTGCGGAAGGTGTAATGCCGGTTCCAGGCGGCAAAATTTCTGGAACAGCTTTGCCGATCAACGAGAAATGGAGAGTTTTGAAAGCGGCGCCGCGCGAGGTGCTGGCGAGCAATGTGGCGAAGGCCACAGCGCCACAGCGCGTTTCGCAACACGTGGAGCAAGTGCGGGCCGGGGCTGCGCCCTCCAGTGCTACGTCTCCCCGTGCTACGCGAAGTACTACGATTGGCGCGACCGCGGATGGAAAAAGTTCCATCACTTATGACTCGCGCGAACATCGTTATGTAAATGCGAACAACGAGCCTGCGAGTGCAACGGCGAAAACGCCTTCGAGCGCGAGCGCGCCATCAACCGAAATACAAAAAGAAACTACGCGTGCCAGCGGCGAGGTAGATGCCAAGCGCGCGGCCACTGAGCGCGGAGCGGTTACTGCGGTTACTGCGGCCACCGCCGCTGCTGAGAATGAACCGCGTGTGCCTCGTGCTCCAGTGATCCGCACGGTAATTGTTCCGCCACCCGCGACCCACGGCAACGGCTCGAATAACGCCGGAATGAATCCCGCGCACGGAAACAGCGCCGCAACTGCGCCTGCTCCAAGCAGCGCTGGCAGGCCCTTGCCTGCACCTGCACCTCGCACTTCCACCCCAGCTCCCATGCCTGCGCCTCGAGCTCCTGCGCCCGCTCCCGCGCCTCGCGCCTCCAGTCCGGCTCCCGCGCCTGCGCCTTCGGGCGGACGTCCCCGCTGAGTCAACATTTCGAGGCAAAAGCAAAACGGCTCCGAATTCGGAGCCGTTTTTGTTTACTCATAATTTTTTGCGTAACAGTAGCGCCAGTTAAAAACTTTAAAACTCTATAGCGCCTTCGAAGGTTTGCCTTTGAACTTCACGGCCTTCATGGTCGCCGCGTCGTAATACACCGTCACCTTGTCGCCGTACTGATATCCACCCTTGTCTATAATCTGCTGCATCTTATCCGCGGTTTTGTCGTCCAGCGCAAAAGTGCGCAGCGCGAGATCGTTGTCCTTGGCGCGTAAAGTAATCTGCGCGCGATTCGCGTTCATCACAAATCCTTCAAACTTTTGCTGGCCCTGGGGCTTCGGAGCGGGCGTAACCGCTTTGATGATAATTGGCACCGCGGTGTCGATAATGATGGGAACGATCGGATCTTGCGCGGCTGCGGGTGAGCACGCGATTCCCGCGAAGACCGATAGCGCCAGCGAAAGCTTCATCGCGATTTTTGTGGAATTTGAATTCATTCTTGGACCATCTCGTCGGTGGCGATTCGCAACGACTTCAGAAAACGTACATCCTGAGGCGTCATGGCCAGGCGCGCGACCGCCTTTTTTTCATGGTCCTGTTCAAACGATTCTTGGTCCACTTGAATCCGCAGCGATTCCAGGAAGCGCCGGTCCTGAGTGGTAAGTTTTGAGGGAGCGTCGCTATCGCCGTCGCGCCGCGCCAGTCCAATGGTGGCGTCGAGTTTCAGCACGATGTCGTAGCCGTGCGCGCGGACTCCCGCGATAGCTCCGGTGATGCGGTCAGATTCCGACACCGTGTCGTTGATCGCATGACCCAATTCACGCAGCAGATTTTTTAATTGATCGTCAAGTTGCAAGGTGCGCTCCCCTACTTCTGTGGTCATTCTAGGCTGGCATTCATTTGGATTCAAGGTGGCCTTGATCTGTTGTCTCCAATGCGTTCATAGCCCTAATGGCCAGTGTAGTGCCTGGTAGTGCCTTTTCCGCGCCGGCTTTGCGTTACACTCATTTTGTGTCCATCGGCGCAACCTCATCATCCCTAAATAGGAGTGGCTTCCGCCGGCTGTGGATATCGCTGCGCGCGCTTTTCCACGAAGTGACCGGTGCGATTTTTGCCGTGCTTGCGCTGGCCTGGCTAAATTCCGCGTTACGGGGCTGGACACGCGATGTCGCGCCCTGGCTTATCGCCACAACCATGGGCTTGGCGCTGCTTTTTGTGTTTTTTTCGGTAACGTCATTCCGCCGCGCGCGCAAAATTCTATGAAGTCCGATAAATCTATCGACAAATCCGTGGAAAAAGCCCAAAAAAAATTACCCGAGCGTAAATCGCGTTTCACCACCATCTCGGGCCTTCCCGTCGATCGCCTATACACCCCTGAATCTTTGGCTGGCGCAAATCCTGAAGAACAAATCGGCTACCCCGGCGAATTTCCGTATACGCGCGGCATTCATCCCACCATGTATCGCAGCCGTTTTTGGACCATGCGGCAATATGCCGGTTTTGGCACCGCCATCGAATCCAATCAGCGCTATCGCTATCTGCTTAGCAAAGGCCAGGCGGGACTTTCGGTCGCCTTCGACCTTCCCACGCAAATTGGCATGGACTCCGATCATCCGCTGGCGCTCGGTGAAGTCGGAAAAGTGGGCGTAGCCATCGACTCCCTCGAAGACATGGAAGCGCTTTTCGACGGCATCCCGCTCGAAAAAGTCTCCACCTCCATGACCATCAATTCCACCGCGGCGATTTTGCTTTGCCTGTACGTTGCCGTGGCAAAAAAACAGGGCGCGCCGCTCGCGAGGCTTTCCGGAACGGTGCAGAACGACATCCTCAAGGAATACATTGCTCGCGGCACATATATTTATCCGGTGCGGCCGGCGATGCGCATCGTCACCGACATTTTTGCGTGGTGCCGCGACAATTTGCCGAAGTGGAATACCATCTCCATCTCCGGTTACCATATTCGCGAAGCGGGTTCCACGGCGATCCAGGAAGTCGCTTTCACGCTTGCCGACGGCATCGCCTACGTGATGGCCGCTCTTGAAGCGGGCCTGAACGTTGACGAATTTGCTCCCCAGCTTTCTTTTTTCTTCAACGCGCACAGTGATCTTCTCGAGGAAATCGCCAAGTATCGCGCGGCGCGCCGCCTGTGGGCCAAAATCATGCGCGACCGTTTTGCCGCGCGTGATCCACGTTCGTTGTTGCTGCGCTTTCACGCGCAAACCGCCGGCTCCTCGCTTACCGCGCAGCAGCCGGAAAATAACATTATTCGCGTGGCCACCCAGGCGCTCGCCGCGGTACTCGGCGGCTGCCAATCCTTGCACACCAATTCCATGGACGAAGCGCTCGCGCTCCCCACCCAGGACGCCGCGCTGATCGCTTTGCGCACCCAGCAAATCATCGCGCACGAAACCGGCGTGACCAACACCATCGATCCCGTCGCCGGCTCCTACGCCATCGAGCGTCTCACCGACGAAATCGAAGCAGGCGCGCTCAGCTACATTGAAAAAATCAGCGCGTTCGGCGGTCCTTTTGGCGGGATGCTCGCCGCCATAGAATCCGGTTTCGTGCAAAGTGAAATTCAGAAAGCCGCATATGATTTTCAGCGCGCCGTGGAGACCAAGGAGCAAATCATCGTTGGCGTGAATGATTTTGTGCCGGCCGCAACGGAAACAGAGCGCGCCATTCCCACCATGCACATCGACGCCGAAATCGAACGAAACCAGATCGCCCGGCTAAATTCGCTGCGCTCCAGACGAGATGCCGCCAAGGTACAAACCGCGCTGAACGAACTACAGTGCCGCGCCGCTTCCACGGAAAATCTTCTTCCCGCCATTCTCGCCGCCGTCGAATCCTTCGCCACCGTAGGCGAAATCGCGGACACGCTCCGCCGCGTCTTCGGCGAATACCAGGAATCCGTAGTTATCTAGTATGTTAGTACACGCAAAAGGAGACTTACCGGAGGTGAGCATTGCTGCAAATCCTTTTCCTGGTTATTTCAACAAGTGGAATTGCCGCTTATGCTCGCGCGCGTGGCGGAAACCCATATCTGTGGGGAGCGATCTCCGTGGCGGGGCACTTTGTGATTCAGTTCCTGGGCGGTGTGGTTCTGGGCGCTTTAGGCCTGGCACGAGACGAGAACGCACAATTAATCGTTATCGTGTTGTCTTACGCCTGGATCGGCGCCGTGGCGCTGTGCACGCGATTTCTAATCGGACGGGGCGGGGAAAAGCCCTCCGGAATGTGGTCCTGCCCCAACTGCAAATATTTGAATCAACACTACGCGGTAGTCTGCGAGGCATGCAAACAACCCTACGCCACCGTCGCAAAGGCTAACGTCTGACCTTCGGGTATCTGCGCAAGCTGTTTTTGCGTCTGCCCTGTAGTATTCTTCCCGAAGCGTATCCATGAAACTAATTCTGGCTTCTTCTTCCGCGCGCCGTGCTGAAATTCTGCGTAATGCCGGTGTGCAGTTCACGGTGATATCTTCCGCAATCGATGAAACTCCCATTCCGGGTGAAACGCCGCACGATCTTGTCGCGCGTCTTGCGGCCGCCAAAGCCGAGTTGGTAGCTGCCCGCGCCGTTGGCCCGGGTATCGTCATCGCCGCCGACACCGTGGTACTCCTAGAGGGCCGCATCCTGAACAAACCGCGTTCCACCGATGACGCGCGCCACATGCTCGAGCAACTTTCCGGACGCGCACACTCCGTCCTCACCGGAGTCACGCTGGTGCGCCTGCCCGATGCGGAACGCCGCGAATTTGTGGAATCCACGCTGGTGCAGTTCGAGCAGCTTTCCGCCGAAGAAATCATCCACTATCTCGCCACCGGCGAATCCCACGACAAAGCCGGCGCTTACGCCATACAAGGACGTGCTGGCCGCTATATCCCGCGTATCGAAGGATGCTACTTCAACGTAGTGGGCCTTCCCCTGGCGCGCCTGTTGCGCTCCCTCCACGAACTCGGCTGGTCCGAGTACGAATCGTAACCATCAATTTCTGTGTTGGGTCAATTCGCGGTTTAAGCGTTAATCGCGACTTGGCGGCAAACTGCTGATGAAAGCCATCATGACACTTGCGGCCTTCTGTGGTTCTCGTTGCAAGAGTAAGTGAGGCGCAGGAACCGACTTGAACAGAGTATCCGGCCTGAGGTGAAAAAACTCTTCTTTGCAAGACGTGGAAAGCAACCTGTCATAGGCCGCCTCCAGGTACAACAGCGGTACGATTGTTCGAGATAGGTCATCGCGTGCATCACAATCCAGCGCCTCCAGCACGCGGCCGCTCAATACCTCCGGACTGACCCTGTGCAATGCGCGGCGCAATCTCCGGAGAAGGTCGGGAGGTGCGTTCTGTCCGAGAAGAAAGTACTCAACGATGTTGCGAGGCGGCTTCAGCCTAAAAAGCCAAGGCTTCGCAAGTGCCTTCACGGTTCCCGACCAGCGAGCTAGAGGACGTCTAACAAATCCGGCGCAAATTATGACCGCAACCAGATTTTGCGGGTGAGTAGCTGCATACCAAACAGCCAGCGGGGTGGAGAACGATTCAGCTACGAGCACGAATCGCTCCGATTGAGGAACAGCAGCACTCACGAACGGGTGTAAATCCATGTACGATAAAAATCTGTCACTTGGATAAGCAACAGTCGTCGCAGTCCATGATTCAGGGAGAGCGGCGATGAAATCGACAAATAATTCTCCAGTCCCATCAAGGCCGGGAAGAAGCACCAAGTGTTTGGGTGCCAACGGTGCCCTCGCTCAGGAAATTATACTTCGGAACCTCCGAGGTCCCGCTTAGTCGGACAATCACACTGTCCGTTAATCAGGCACGAAGAGCTATACAATTGTGTTCGATTCCACTAGCCGGGATATGCACACACCCTACGCCACAAGATGATCTCCAGACGAAAATTCGTGTCCAGTTCAGCCGCCCTTCTGGCCGCGGGCGCTGTATCCAAGGGATTCGCGACAGAACCAGAATCGATTTTAGTTAACGATGTTCATTCACAACTAAATTCCACCCGTGTCCTGGGTATCCTGCAGCCGCAATCTGTAGAGGATGTGCGGGAAATAATCCGAAGCGCACGGAAAAATCGAAAGATGATCTCGATCGCGGGCGGACGGCACGCTATGGGCGGCCAGGAGTTTGGAGCTGACACTTTATTGATCGATGTTAGAAGGCTGAATCGAATACTGGATTTGAATCGCCAGACTGGAGTTTTAGAAGTTGAAGCAGGAATCGAGTGGCCGGAGCTAATTGCCGGCCGGCGCGGATCGCTTGACGATTTCAGGAACCATGGCGGCAAACGCGCACGGTCGCGGCCTGAAGATGAAACCATTTGTTAGCGACGTCGAATCTTTCACCCTTGTGGACGCGGCGGGAGCGGCACACACCTGCAGCCGGACAGAAAACGCCGAGCTATTTCGCTTGGTTCACGGCGGATACGGACTCTTTGGGGTGGTAACTTCCGTGCGGTTGCGCCTTGTTCCCAGAACGAAGGTCGAAAGATTGGTAGAACTCAGAACGGTAGACGATCTGATCCCTGCGTTTAATCAGCGAATCGCCGAAGGGTTTGTGTATGGAGATTTCCAATTCTCCATCGAGCGTGGCTCCGAGGATTTTCTGCACAAGGGGGTGTTCTCTTGCTATCGGCCAGTAGCGATGGATAGACCAATTCCAAAAGAGGAAAAACATTTAGGCGATGAGAACTGGAGGCAACTCCTGTATCTCGCCCACACCGACGAAAAACAGGCCTTCAAAAAATACGCGGAATACTATCTTTCGACCAATGGCCAGATATATTGGTCGGACTTGCACCAACTGAGCATCTATCCTGACAATTACCACCGCGAAATCGACGCTAAGCTCCACGCGCCTATTCCGCCACGGAGATGATTACCGAGATCAACGTTCCCAGGCTGATGCTCAAAAGTTTTCTCGACGAAGTGCGCGAAGATTTCCGCAAGAACGACACCGAGTTGATTTATGGAACCGTGCGTCTTATCGAGCGGGATGTCGAGAGCTTCCTCCCGTGGGCAAAGCAGCCGTACGCCTGTACGATCTTCAACCTCCACACAGTTCACAGTCCCGAAGGACTGAAACGTTCCGCGGACGCCTTTCGGCGATTGATAGCCATGGCCGCACGCCGCGGCGGCACTTATTACCTGACATACCATCGCTATGCAACACGGGACCAGCTAGAAAGGCGCTATCCAGAGTTCGCGCAATTCCTTAAATTAAAAAAACAGTACGATCCGGAAGAACGGTTTCAAAGCGATTGGTATCGACACTACAGAAATATGTTCGCCGACAGCATTTGATTTGCCTGGCGCTTCACTCGTCAGTTAGGCGTCAGCGTCATGCTACCGCGATACGACCTCGCGAAGTCCCGAAATGTTGGCAAAGCCTTCTCAAATGCTGCTTGATCTCTTGCGCTTAAAACGAATGTCAAGACACGGGTCGCTTCACGGACATAGACCACCTGTTCGATCGCATTTTTCTTTTCTCCGCTCCGGAACGTAACAACAGGAGCTTGTTGTTTCACTTCGGGCAGGCTCAGCAGTGTTTCCTCTTGAACAACTCCGTTTCTGAATCTCTGCTTGAAGCCCGCCTTATCGGAGTCGATATATGATTTCAGGTCCTTCGCTTCTTCTTTCGGCCCAATGCGAGCGCCACTGATGTAAATCCAAACCAGCGGTTGTCCCTTGTTCTCTTGTGGAGGAACGAAGTACGCCAAACCGGGACCATCGGCGCGCACCCATCCCGTTGGTGAATTGATAGCCAAGAAACCTTCATCCGTCATTAGCATCTCGGCTGGTTCTGAGGATTTTGTGGGCTCTTGTGCCAAGGGCGCGGCATTCAGAGACGCGAAGTTCATCAGCAAAAACGCCGTGCTGAGCATTAGGAATCTCATGTCATACGCCCCGATGGATCCGATAAGGCGAGTCCGTTTAACCGGCGACGCTTTGGCTCTTTAAAGATACAGCCGGAACAGGAATGCTCACGCGAATTGTCGTGCCAGTGGCATTCGACTCGACCTCGAAAGTGCCCCGCATTTCTCTGGTGCGTTCCCGCATACCTGCAATACCAACTCCCGCCAATGAACCGCCAGAGGAAAGCTCACTAATTTTCTCTTCTGGGATGCCTTTGCCTTCATCGCGGATCACTACCGCGAGGGTCCCATCTAAAACTTTTATGCTGATCTCCGCGGTAGCGCTGCCGGAATGCCGGTGAATATTCGTCAAGCTCTGTTGGATGATCCTGAATAAGTTTGTTTCGACGTCTGCCGGCAGCCGTTGTAAATCGTCTGGCACGTTGAGACGGACACGAATGCCGCTGCGTTCCGCGAAACCTTCGACATAGCTGATAACCGCCGAGCGCAACCCGTTTACGTCAAGCGACGGTGGGTGCAGCAAAAAGGAAATGGTCCTGATTTCTGTTGAGCAGTTTTCCACCATCGTTTCGCAATCTTTTAAATAATTTTTGCTCTGCTCCGGCATGGCTGTCCGCCCCGCCTGGCGGAGATTCATCTGAATCGCGGCTAGATATTGCCCGGCGCTATCATGCAGCTCGCGCGCAATGCGCCTGGCCTCTCTATCTTGCGCGGTTATCAAACGCGAACTGAGCTGACTTAACTGCGATGTACGCGCCTGAACCCTCGCTTCCAGTTCATCGTGCGATTTTTGAAGCGCTTCCTGAAATGCAAACGCATCGGTTACATCCTGATTCACGCTGACGTAGCAAACCAGCTTGCCGTTTTCACCACGCATCGGGAACACCGTCAGGTTCATGACCCGGCGTTTCCCACCCACCATCACTTCCACGATTTTTGCAAACGTCTTGTCGGTTCTTAAACTCCCAGCGAGTTCTTCGAAATTAGTCTCACCGAGTATCGCGGCATCGGACCTCCCGAGAAGCTCTTCGTCCGTAAATCCAAATAGGTCGCGGTGCGCCTGATTTTGCTCAATGATCCTACCTGAAAGATCAAGCAGCCGAATGGGTTCCGTTGAGCGCCGAAAAATCTCTTCATACAAATGTGCCCGTTCATCTTTCAGGTGTTTGTCGATAGCAATCCCAGCGAGCTTGGAACAAACCGAGATCACTTCCTTCTGTTGCGCTGACGGTACGCCCGGCTCCAGGGAATAGATGGCGAAAGTTGCGATGATCGCGCCTTCGGAATTCGCAACTGGCGTTGACCAGCAAGCCCTGAGACCCAGGGACTTCGTCAACGCGCGAAACCCATCCGTCCAACGCTCGTCGGACTCAATGTTTTCGCTGATCACCTGCTCTTTCTGATAAGCCGCCAGCCCGCAAGGACCAATGTAAGGATAGATCGGCACGCCATCGATTCCACCCTTGTAATGAGGCGGGAGACTCGGCGCCGACGCCGGGCGAAGCTTCAATTCCGCGTCGACAAACGCGATGGCGCAGCGCACATCTTTAGATCCAGATTCAACGTATCGCGATATCCGGTCAAGCGTCGCAAGTAGAGGCGAACCATTGGCGATGCTCCCAAGCATCGTAAGCTGGAAGGTAGATAGGTCGTCAGTAAACATACAGGCCGCCCTCTTCAGTCATTTTGACCTGGCCCTCGAACATAATCGACTCCTGGTTCGCCGGTCAAGCAGGAAAATTCGTAAGTCACGAGAACTATTGTAGACATTCGTCAAGCATTTGGACGGTGAAAGATTTACTGATGGCAGCAACCGACTTATAATCGCCGCGCCCTGTGGAGTGCTATGGAACTTGGACGAATTAGCGCCATCTTTCGTTACCCAGTCAAATCGATGGCCGGTGAATCCCTAGATGTTGCAAGTCTAAGTTGGCATGGCATTGCGGGTGATCGCAGGTTCGCTTTTCGGCGACTCACCGACAAAGGTGGGTTCCCATGGCTGACCGCCAGCAAATTACCGCAGTTGCTCCTCTATAAACCATTCGGGCGCGACAGCAACTCTGCCGAGCTACTCCCGACGCACGTTCGTACGCCGGACGGGAAAGAGTACGAACTACGAAGCGACGAACTACGGCAGGAAATTTCCAGCCGCTATGGCAGCGATGTCGAATTGATGAATCTCAGGCATGGCATCTTCGACGAAGCCTGCATTTCGGTAATCACCCTCGGCACCGTGCATGGCATCGAGCGCGAATCAGGCCGAGACCTTGACCTTCGCAGATTTCGACCAAACATTGTAATCGACACCGATAGTACCGAGCCGTTTGAGGAAGACAAATGGGTGGGCCAAACATTGACGTTTGGTGAAGGCAACAGCGCGGCCGCCCTCAGGGTTACGATGAAGGATGAGCGATGTGTGATGATTAATTTTCACCCGGACACAGTCGAGCGAGATTCCGAAGTGATGAAGACGGTTGTTCGTATGAACCAGAATTGCGCTGGCGTATACGGCACGGTAGTCACGGCGGGCGAGCTTCGTGTCGGCCAAGTCGTGACCTTGGGAGCGTAGGATAGGGGTATCGTTGCATCAGCCTGGAGGGACCAATGCAAAAACGCACACTTGGAAATAGTAACTTGGAAGTTTCGGCCCTCGGACTCGGCTGTATGGGCATGAGCTTTGGCTTAGGTCCGCCCGCGGACAAGCAGGAGATGATCTCCCTGATTCGCGCGGCCGTCGAACGCGGCGTCACGTTCTTCGATACCGCGGAGATATACGGCCCGTACACCAACGAAGAACTGGTGGGCGACGCCCTCGCTCCTTTCCGTGAACAAGTGGTGATCGCCACTAAGTTCGGGTTCAAAATTGATCCGGGCACCGGCAAACAGGCCGGGCTGGATAGCCGGCCACAGCACATCAAGGAGGTCGCTGAGGCCTCGCTTAAGCGGCTCAAGACCGACACCATTGATCTTTTCTACCAGCACCGTGTTGACCCAGACGTCCCAATCGAAGATGTAGCCGGCGCCGTTAAGGACTTGATCCACCAGGGCAAAGTGAAACACTTCGGCCTTTCTGAAGCAGGCGTGCAAACCATCCGGCGCGCACACGCGGTTCAGCCAGTTACCGCACTCCAAAGCGAATACTCATTGTGGTGGAGAGAACCTGAAGCGGAAGTGATACCGGCGCTGGAGGAACTCGGAATCGGATTCGTGCCATTTAGCCCTCTCGGCAAGGGCTTCCTTACCGGCAAAATCGATGAGAACACAAAGTTCGACAGCACCGATTTCCGTAACGTCGTTCCTCGCTTTACCGCGGAGGCTCGTAAAGCAAATCAAGCCGTGGTTGATCTGCTTGCCAAGCTCGCGGAACAAAAAAAGGCAACACCTGCTCAGATCGCGTTGGCGTGGCTGCTGGCCCAGAAGCCATGGATAATTCCGATCCCTGGCACCACCAAGTTGTCGCGCCTGGAAGAAAACATCGGAGCAGTTTCAGTCAACCTCACGCCGGACGATCTTCGTGAAATCGAGCGCGCCGTCTCGAAAATTACCGTGCAAGGCGCTCGCTACCCGGAAAATCTGCAAAAAATGGTCGGTCGCTGAGAAAACGGCCAAACCCAAAAACTCCCGAGTGGCCCACGCATCGGTCTGTTGGGAAGTGGTAAAGTCCTCTTAAATTTCAGGACTGGAGGTTCGACTGCAGTGAGAGCAACTACGACGTACCTGCAATGCTGTCTTCTGCTTGCGTGCGTTTGGCCACTGCAGGCGCAGCAACCTGCTGTTAGAGATGAACTGATCCACATTGAAAAAAAATGGGCGGAAGCCGGGGTGAAGGGCGACATCGGATTCTTCGAGCGCACCGCCACGGCCGACTATGTGATTGTCGATTGCGATGGCAGCGTGCGCAACAAACAACAAGAGATTTCAAATTTCCGTCAGGAAACTCAGACCTCCCAAGCAGTCGAAGACATGAAGGTGCGCGTCTATGGCCGGACCGCCGTGGTGGTAGGCGCGTTCACAATTACGGGAACTTATGCCGGCCAGCCCAATAATCTAACCGGCAATTTTACGGACGTCTGGATACGTCCCGATCGCACTTGGCAATTGGTCTCCACCCACAACACTTGCAAACCCGCAGATGCAGAGAACTCAGCCGCGCTCGACACTTTGGAGAAAAACAAAGCTGTCCTTCGGCGTGCGCACGAAGAGGTATGGAGCAAAGGGAACCTCGAGACCGCCGACGAACTGTACGATCCAAACTATGTTTATCACGCCACCTATGGCCCCGACGAGAAAGGTTTGGAACTATTCAAGAAAGGCGTAAAGGATCAACACATCGCCTTCCCCGACTGGAACGAGCAGGTGATGCAAATCATCGCTGCTGGAGACATAGTCGTAACCCGATTCATTTCCAGTGGGACGCACAGAGGTCCCTGGGTGGGGATTCCGCCAACCGGCAGACGCCTCAAAGTTCAGGAGATCGCGATTCATCGACTTGCGAATGGAAAGATTGTCGAACAATGGGACGCTGGGGACTGGGACCAAGCCGAAAAGCAACTGGGCATTACTTTACCCGCTCCGGACTCTTCCGCCGGCAATCCATTATTGCCACAAGATCTTCCAGATTCATTTTTCGTTACGAAGGAGAAAGAGGTCTGGGAGGCACTCAGGAAACACGACAAATCAGCAGCGACGCGCTTGCTCGCTGATGACTTTGTGGGAATGTACGATTTTGGATTCTTCACAAAAGCAGAATGGGTCAAACAGATCGATGACCAATATATGATTAATGACTACACCATTGAGGACGCGAAGGTCCTGCACCCAAGCCAGACCACGGCATTGCTACTATACAAATCCAAATGCAAGGGCGCCGGAGAATGGGCAGAATATTGCTCCCACACACAACGCATTTCTGATCTCTGGGTCAAGCGTGATGATCAGTGGCTGGCCCTGTTCAGTCAGGACACCGAGGCAAAGTGAGCGGCAAACGCAAAAGCCGGCCGCAAGGGCCGCCTCTTTAAATCGTCCAGATTAGAATCCACGATTCGCCAAGAGCTGGCTTTCTTACCCTGCGCGCCGAACGGCAAGAAGCGTCAAATCGTCCGTTTGCTTCAAACCCTCTCCAAAGCTCAGCAGGTCTTCGATACATTCAGAGATCAGCCCAGCAGGCTCTCTCTTTGCGTGGCGTGCCGCGAACGTGCGGATTCGCTGGAGACCGTACTCTACTCCCGCGCGGTTTCGTGCCTCCGTCAAACCGTCGGTATATAGGAACAGAGTATCGCCGTGACCCAGTGTGAGCCGATGGACTGGAAAGCGCGTGTTACAGAACATCCCCAGAGGCACGCCCGTGGAATCCTTTGGCGTTGCTCCGCCGGAATGGATGTGCAGCACCGGAAGATGGCCCGCGCTGACAAACTCCACCGAACCATCGCGGGCAGCTCGTCCCACGACCAGAGTCGCGAATTGTCCCGCGAGAGTGCTCTCGCAGAAAATACGGTTTGCGTCTTCCACCATGCGATCCAGCGGAAGACCGGCTTCGGCGAGGCTGCGAAACGTCGCATGCAGGTGACTCATCAGCATCGACGCGGAAATACCCTTGCCGGAAACATCTCCAAGCATGAACAGCAAGCCGCCGTCTGTTTCGAAAAGATCGCAGTAATCGCCGCTCACCATCCCTGCGGGTTGATAGTGGTAGCGCACTTCCCACCCGGCTGGCGCGAGGCCCGGTTTCGGTAAGAGCGCGCGCTGGATACTTGCGGCCAGGGAAAGATCACTTTCCAACGCGCGCTGTTCCGCGCTCGTAAGATGATCCAGGCAAAACCGCACCAACGGATCGGCGAGCAGGCGCTCCGTTTCAATCGTGTCATGGCACGTCTCGCAGATTCCGAATGTTCCCTGATCGATACGGCTCAGCGCGTTGTCCACCGCATTCAACAATTGAGAAAGAGAAGCATCAGCGGAGGGCGAACGCAAAGCCTCGTGAAGGCGCTCGCGGCGTTTTTCCAGTTCGGTGCGCAAATAACTTTGTTCGGCAGTGGCCATACTACCTCCTGCCATAGCTTGCTGTTTTGCTGCTGAGCTTTCCATCCGATTTCCTCCTTTGAATTGAGGAACACAGGATTGGCTTAACGGCTGCGGTATCGCCTCCGCTCTTCTGATTCGCCGCGGGAGCGCGAAGAGCAAGCGGTCTTGCCAAGCCGCTGCATCTGATGCTGCAAACGCGCAAGACGATGCGGGAATTGTTGTTGCGGTTGCGCACACCGATCAGCGACGTCCAATATTCACTTTGGGATTTACCTCTAAATCCACATGGACGGTTAGCGTTAATCGGGCACTATCCTCCAAGAACTTCTAACATGACCCCGCTTTCAACCATGAGTTGTCCGGCACACGTCGCTGGCATTTCTCAAAATGCCTTACTGCGGCCTGATCGGTCCGGCTCCGAAGCGGCCGAAGCCTAGTCGCTGCCGAAGCATTCTGCGAATATTCTCAGGAAGAACCACCTTCGGGTTTTGGCTGGTCGCGGCTCGGACGGCACTCGTGCCCTCAGCACCATCCTCACAACCTTCATTGTCAGCGTCTTCCTCGTCGCAGGGGATCGCTAGGGCAGCCCGGAACTCACCGTTGCTTGGATTGAATGCGTAGGCCGCGATCTCGCCTCGAGAATTAATGTCGTTGCCGAAGAACAGTTGCAACGGCGTGGAGCCGGGCTTCACCAATGTGTTGAGGTCGGTCATCACGCCGTTTTGCCAGAGCATGGCACGGCAGCCGTTGAAAAATACATCGGTGCACGACCCACCCACAATCTGCCCTTGGTCGTTAATCCCGAAGGCAAAGCTCATCACGTCTCCGGGGGGCGTGCCGAGGTCGGTCATGACGCCGCCCTTTTGCCAGAGGAAAGCATGAAAGGTGGTGTTTCCAGTTGTGTTGGAGAGTCCGACCACTTGGCCATGGGAATTAATGTCAACCGGGCTGTTGCAACAGCCCCCGAGATTTCCCATGTCACTTACGGTGTCGTGCTCCCAGAGCACAGCGTGAGTCACTGACTGTGAACAAGGTCCCGACACGCCCACGATTTGGCCGCGGTTGTTGATTTGGCCCGCGACGGCGTCGGTATCGCCAGGAAGCGGGGGAAGTTGGTGGGGGTGGATCTCTCCATCCTCTCGATCTCCCTCGCGTTCCCAAATGACTGCTTCAAAATCGAGCACCTGGGGCGGAACGCACTCCGGGTTATGAACGCTGTTCTCTGCAAGCCCAACGACCTGACCGTGGTCGTTGATACCCTGGGCTCGAGCGTTATTCCCGCCCAGCGTAGGGAGTGCGGTCATCACACCGTCTTGCCAGACGAACCCTAGCACTACGTTCTGGTACCCGTCGCAGGGGCCGTTATTGTTACAAAAGAAGGTCGTCGCTCCCCAGTTCTCCGCCAGCGGATCTACGGCGGACGTTTGAGCGCTGCCCGCAATCAGGCCCCGGTTGTCGCTAATCAGAACGCCGTTCTCGTTGCTGTTCAGCCCTCCCAGCGTCCCGAGGTCAGTCATTTCGCCGTCGCGCCAAAGGAAACTGTGTAGGGTCGTGTCGCCCGCTAGATTGCTCGTGCCAACCGCCCAGCCATTGTTACTGATGGCTTCGGCGGTTGCGCCCGCACCTCCAATACCCCCGAGCGTGCCCAGGTCCTTTACGGAATAAAGAACCTGCTTCTTGTGCTTCTTGTGGTGTTCCTGATCCTGCGCGGCCAGCCGAATGGGGGCCGCCAGAGTCGCAGCGAATAAGGTCATCGCGGCAATCAAAGTCAATGTTCTGGATTTCATTGTGCCTCCTCTGCGTAAGGGCTGCGGCCCGGAAGGGCTGGCCTAGTCATGCCATCGACGAAGGGGGACAGTGGTTGGGTACGACCGTGAGGGCGAGTCTATGCTTAAAGGGGTTTGTGTCAAGGCAAATCGCCGGGGTGTATGGCCCCAAGGATGTTAAGCAATTCTTTTGAGGAATCGAGGCGAGAACCGCTTGCGTCTTTTCAAAATCATTCAGATCTAATTTCGTGAAGCGATCAGCCTAATTTCTTTTCTTCCGCTGGCTTCTCTGGCGTGGATTTTATCAGGCACTGCCGAGTACGCAAAGTTGCAGTGACGTAATTCCCAAGAGGCGATCTTTTATTGACTGAGATTATGAACAGCGCCAAACGCAAAAAAAGGACGGCCACAAGGGCCGCCCTTTTCAAAATCGTCCAGATCTAATTTCGTAAAGCGATCAGCCTAACTTCTCTTCGTCCGCTGGCTTCTCCGGCGTAGTTTGCGCCGGCGGCGTAGGCGTCGATGATGTCCCGCTCATACCGTCCTTGAAGCTGCGAATGCCCTCGCCAAAACCTTTCATCACCTCTGGTATGCGCTTGCCACCAAAGAAAATCAAAACGATGGCAAGCACCACCACCCAGTGCATGATTCCAAATTCACCCATAAGTCCCTCCACGCAGCCGCTCTACTCGCCACGCTCCTGATAGCCTAGCTCACTGCGCTTGCCCTCGCAAGCCTATGCATTCGCACGTTTATAGGATAACACGCTCGTCGCCCACCCTCTTCGTAACCCGTTCCCGGTCAAGATACTCCAGCAGAGGTATGGCATATTTCCGCGTGATCCCGGTCAACTCCTTAAATGCCGTTACACTCAGGCGTTCACCCTTCGTCTTTTTATAGGTAACCAGGTCTGCTTTCAGATGAGCGAGCGCTTCCCGGTGAAAAATCAGCTCTGCCGTCACGCGCACAAGTATTTTCTCGCGCAATAAAAGCTGAAGAATTTTCTCCGCGCGTTTTTTCTCAACCGGCAGTTTTGCCAGAACCTCGTTCATGGCCGGAACCGCCAGACCCGCCTTGGCAAACGCCGATTCCATCAATTCCTTGGCACGCGCCTCTTCCGGCAGCAGCGCGATTCCCGACCCAGCCTTGCGAATCAGTTCACCCTGGGTCTCAAGCTTCTTTTGCTGCAGCAACATTTCCAGCGCGGCGCGAAACAGTTCCACGCGCACTCGCCGGCCGGCGCTGGCTCGCAACTGCTCCCGCGGGATTCCCGCCGCCAGCGGATTTTCCGCATGAAATTTGGCAACATGCTGCTCCAGCTTCGCGGCAATCTCCGCGAATTGTTCGGCGCGCAGAATCAGCAAACTTTCCTGAGCAATTATTTTGATTTTCCCGGCAGCAGCGAGCGTTTCAACAGTCTGCCTGCTTTCTTTCTCCGTCCATCCGGTTCGCAATGCCATTTCTTCCAGACTCAGTCCCCAAAGAGCGCGTCCCGCCATCGCCGCAAGCATCGTGTGCGGATCCCCGCCCTCCAGAATTTTCAAAAAATCCACGCGCCCGGTATCTTTCTGTAGCGGCCTCCGCGCCATCGGATCCAGCACCATTCCGCCGCCAATGGTAATGTTCGGAGAAAATTGCCGCAGGATGAACCGGTCTCCGGGAGCTAACACCACGCTGCGATCCAGCTTCAGATGCGCCAGCGCTGTTTCGCCTGATTCTATTTGTTGGCTGCCGTAAATAAACATTTCCGCATTGGCTTCTGTGGTCCCGGCATGAAAGTGCATTTTCGCGCGGTGTTTTAGGGTCTCCGCCGAGGACAGCAGCTCCACGCGCGCATCGAGCCGCCGCGTTGCGCGAAAACGTCCCGGAGCAACAAGCACCATCCCGCGTTTCACTTCCTGGTGATCGATCCCCGCAAGGTTTACCGCGGTGCGCTGCCCCGCCACCGCGCGCGGCAACTCTTTTCCGCCGCTGTGCAGTCCACGTACGCGCAATCGCTCGCCGCCAGGCAGCAACTCCACTTCGTCTCCCACAGTTACGCTGCCGGAAATCAGCGTGCCGGTCACCACCGTTCCGAATCCTTTCATCGCGAAAGAACGATCAATGGGCAGCCGAAAATAGCGCGTGGCGTCTTTTCCGCGCGCATTTTTCGCCGCGGCAACAAGCTCGGCGCGCAATTCCTGCAATCCTGCGCCGGTTTTTGCGCTCACCGCCACAATCGGCGCCGTTGCCAGAAAAGTTCCGGCTAAAAATTCTTCCACTTCCAATCTTGCTAATCCCAAAGTGTCTTCATCCACTAAATCGCTTTTGGTCAGCGCAACAATTCCGTTGCCCACGCCCAGCAACCGGCAAATTGCAAAATGCTCGCGCGTCTGCGGCTTAATGCGTTCATCCGCGGCAATCACCAGCAGCACTACATCAATCCCGCCGGCGCCCGCCAGCATGTTGCTTACAAATCGCTCGTGTCCCGGCACATCCACAAAACCGAAGCGCACCCCGTCCTGTTCGAGAAATGCAAACCCCAAATCAATCGTGATGCCGCGCCGCTTCTCTTCTTCCAGGCGGTCCGGATGCGTCCCGGTCAATGCTTCCACCAGCGCCGATTTGCCGTGGTCAATGTGCCCGGCGGTACCAACAATCACGCTTTTAGAGGGAGTCAACATAGAGAATAGAATTACCTGGCTGGAATCAGCGCGACCGATGCAGTTCAGTCTATAGGAAATTTAGATTCGAGTCTGAGCGGGATTTGGAACTATTTTGCTGCGCCAATTTCTTCGACAATTTCTTGCGCGGCGGCGCGAGGATCGCTCGCCGACAAAATCGGCCGCCCGACCACCAGATAATCCGCGCCCGCACGAATCGCTTCCGCCGGAGTAGCGGTTCTTGCCTGATCGTCTGGCTTGTCGCCGTCATCCTTCAGCTTCGGACGCACGCCAGGCGTAACAATCAAAAAATCTCTCCCGCACGCTTTGCGAATGGACTTCGCTTCCTGCACCGAGGCCACTACTCCGTCGACGCCCGCTTTTTTCGCCAGTTGCGCTAATTTTACGACGCGATCTTTCGGCGCGCCGCCTATGCCCACTTCGCGAATCGCCTTCTGGTCCATGCTCGTCAAAATCGTCACCGCCAGCAATCTGGTGCGGTCCGCGCCCATCGGTACGCCGGCGCTCACCGCCTGCATCGCTGCTTGCATCATCGCGGTGCCACCCAGCGCGTGAACATTCACCAGTTGCACGCCAGGCAGCGCGGCAGCGCTAAGCACTGCGCCCGCCACCGTGTTTGGTATGTCGTGAAATTTCAAATCCAGGAAAACACCGGCGCCCAGTGCCGCCACCTGCCGAACCGCATCAGGGCCCGCAGCCGTAAATAATTGGCTGCCGATTTTAAACATTCCCACCAGGTCGGCAATTTTTTTCGCGAATTTTACGGCAGAGGAAAGCGAATCAAAATCCAGTGCGACGATCAGACTGCTGCGTGGGTGGGTATCAAAGCTCAATTTGGGCGGCTTGACCTAAGTCCAATTAAACACAAACCGCCCGCAGTATCAATCAGCCTGAACTAGCGTTTTCCAGGGAGTTGCATCAACTCTAACCGTACTTGGCTGACGCCGGAGTGCAGCAATCCGATCTTTTGCGCCACCGCGTGGGAGACGTCGATCTCGCGGCCTTCCTGGTACGGGCCGCGGTCGTTGATGCGTACGATCTCGAATCTGCCGTTTCGTGGATTCACAACGCGGAGCACCGAGCCAAAGGGCAGGTTGGGGTGCGCGGCGGTCATGGCCTCGCTGTCAAAGCGCTCGCCATTCGCCGTTTTCTTGCCGTTGAAGTCCTTGCCATACCAACTGGCGTTGCCGACCCACGTCTTGATCGGCTTAACCGGCTGGGTTAAATGCGCTACAAGAGGTGCCTCCATAACCGGAGCCACCATAAACATGAGAACCACCCAGCGAACCGCAGCCCATAAAACAAATAGTCTGTGTCTCATAGTGTGTTCTTTTTACTACTCATATTCAAAAAATTGTAGCAGCCTGGAGTCGTTATGTCAACCACTTTCTCTAACAAATTTCTCATTCAACTCTTTCAATCCAAATGCTTTAGCATCACAAATAACCCTCGGAAGGTCAGCCGCTATTGCCTCACTGGCCCTCGGGTCAGCAAAGCTGGCCGTGCCAACCTGTACCGCCGAAGCTCCTACTGCCAAGTACTCAAGCACATCCTCTGCCGTTTCGATGCCCCCCAAGCCCACGATCGGTATCTTTACCGCCTTGTGCGCTTCCCACACTAGCCTCAGGGCAATGGGTTTAATCGCTGCCCCGGATAGCCCCCCCGTTAGATTCCCTAAACGTGATTTTCCGGTGCGGTAGTCGATTGCCATAGCGGGAAAAGTATTCGCCACGGTGAGGGCATCCGCCCCCGCAGCTTCCGCTGATTTGGCGATAAGTCCAATGTCTGTAACGAGTGGCATGAGCTTCACCCACATTGGCCGCCTCACCGCAGCACGCCGGGCTGCCGCCACCACCTCGTCAACCGCCGCCGGGCTGCACCCGAACTGCATCCCCCCCTTTTTGACGTTGGGGCAGGAAATGTTCAGCTCGTACCCAGCCAGGCCCTCGGCATCTTCCAGAACCCGAATCACCTCGACGTAATCCTCGACCTCGTACCCAAAGACATTCGCGATTACCGGGATGTCGAACTTTTTGAGCTGGGGAAGTTTCTCAGCCACGAACGCTCGCACGCCCACGTTTTGCAAACCCACGGCGTTGAGCATCCCTGATGCGGTCTCGCAAAGCCGGGGCGCGGGCGCGCCCTCGATCGGTTCGCGTGAAAGACCCTTCGTAACGAAACCGCCGAGACGCTCCAGGTGAACCAGGTGGGAAAATTCCAGGCCGTAACCAAACGTTCCGCTGGCAGCGAGTATAGGATTGCGGAGGCGCAGTGCGCCGACTTGTACGCTCAGGTCAGGAACAGCGGGACTCACTGTGGCAAAAGAGTATCACACGAAGGCCGGGCGGCAGCCCGAAAACCAGACGGAAACCCGGCGCCCCACGGCGAAACTTGGACGCATCGAATACTCTAACTATCTTGGCGCGACTGTAATCCGGCGAACCTTGGTCTTCAGTGCTTCCGACAGCACTCGCCCATCTCGCGGCGCGAGCGTGATCCCGCAGAGCGACGCGAGCGTCGGCGCAATATCCGCTGGCGTTACCGCGCCAAAATATTCACCGGCCTGGATGCCGTATCCCATGAAAAATACCGGCACGTGTTGATCGTAATTCCACGGCGTGCCGTGCCCCGTCCCGTATGTGCGGGTTTTTCCCGACGGCGTCGAATCCATCAACCAATAAGCCTTCGGAACAATCAAAAGATCGCCGCTCCTTCCTGGAAAATACCCGTAAGCAAACACATTGCGCAGCCGATTATTTCCGGTTGGACCCTCCGCGAGTTCTTCCGCGCGATAAACTTCGGCGACACCCGGTTGCGCGAGCATCGCGTCCAGCGCGGCGCGCATCGCCGCCGCGTCGCTTTTCAATTTGTCGTAGACTCCGGGCGCGAAATAAACGTCGCTGCCGCTGATCGTCACGATTGGCTTAGAGGCAAAGTGAAATGGCTCCAGCGCTTTCTCAACGCGTGCCTGCAATTCCGGCAAATGCAGCAAGCCTGCATCGGCCCCGGTCTTCTGCATATCCTCCGGCACTGGCACCACGCCGTGGTCCGCGCTCAGCGCTATCACATAATTTCCGCGCCCAACTTTTGTATCCAAATGTTGCAGCAATTCGCCCAGATCTTTGTCCAACCTCACCAGCACGTCCTGAATCTCCCAGCTTCGTGGACCAAACGCATGGCCCACATAATCCACCGACGAGTAGCTCACTCCCAGGAAATCCGTACCGCTATCAGTCCCCAGGCGCAGCGAATCAACCGCCGCTTCCGCTAGTTTTGTCAAATAAGTATCCGCAAAAGGGCTGGCGGACCACTGCTCGTAAAATGCGTCGTCCGGTTCGGCCGCGCCCGTCTTCCCGCGCAACGCGTGAGGGAAACTCAGATCCCATCCAGCCTGTGCGACGGCTCCCGTAGCTTTCGCATCGTAAAAATATTCTTTTTCCGGAAGCGAAAGCGCCCAGGTCTTTCCGTAATCCTCTTTCGCGGGATGCGCCTTCGCGAAATCTTCAATAAATGGCTGCGTTTGATACGCGCTGGACGTTTCCAACGAGCCCGTCTTGCCGTCAAACCATGTTGCCGTCACATCCTTGTGCCCCGCCATGGTGATTGACGCGCGCGCCTTCAGCGAAAACGTGACCACCCGAGTGTTCCCGCCCGTTTGAAATTTCAATTCTTCCGCGAACGACGGCACCTGCATCCTCCAGGCCGAGTCGCCGCCCGTCACGTTTGCTCCGCCATACGCCAGATTTTTTACTTTCGTATCCGCGGTACACGTCACCGATTTTTGCTGTTCGCGGTCCCACCATCCGTTTGCCACCATTCCATGCGTTGCGGGAAGCGCTCCGGTCGAAATGGTCGCGTGGCCGACGCAGGTTTCCGTGGCTGCGTAAGGATAAGCCGCATCGCGAAACCACGCGCCTTCTTCCACCAATCGTTTGAGCCCGCCGCTCCATTGCCCGCGAAATTTATCCACGTAATCCGCGCGCATCTGGTCCACCACGATCATCACCACCAGTTTAGGCCGTTGCACCGAATTCCTTGCCGCGGTCTTCGGAGCCGCCGCGCGGCGACGCGACGCAGTTTTTTCTTGCGCCGCTGCTAACGGCTGCAAAATCATTCCCAGCGCCATCGCCATGCAAGGCAGTTTTTTCGTCAACGTTCCCCCTACGGTCACCATTGCCTCCTCGCACCCATTTCGGCGCGCAGTCTATCATGACATTTCTTACTCCCCGTGAACGCGAAGCTTTGTCCTCCTCGCAAAATCCCCCCTTCGCGCTCTTCTCCTCAAATGGTAGGATTACCCAATCATGCGCATCGTCGAAAAAGCCCAATTGATGTCCGCGCCGGAAATTGACCGCACCTTGCAGCGGCTTGCCCACGAAATTGTCGAAAAAAGCGGCGGTACGCGGCACCTCGCGCTGATAGGAATCAGGCGCCGTGGTGTTCCCCTCGCTTCTCGCATTGCTCACGCGATGCGCGGCATCGATGGGGTCGATGTTCCCGTCGGAACGCTGGATATAACACTTTATCGCGACGACCTTTCCAAGATCGCGCCACAAGCGGTCTTGCAATCTTCCGACATTCCTTTCGCCGTGGATAATATGGAGCTGGTGCTCGTCGACGACGTTCTTTATACCGGGCGTACCATCCGCGCCGCAATGAATGGTCTCTTCGACCTCGGCCGTCCCAGGCGCGTGACCCTTTGCGTTCTGATTGACCGCGGCCATCGCGAAATGCCCATCGAAGCGGAATACGTCGGTCGCACGGTGCAAACCAGCAACACGGAAATTATCGAGGTTCGGCTGCGCGAAATCGATCACGAAGATCGTGTTGTGCTCGTCGATCGCATCGACGCGTAATCGGGACCCGCTGTTGAATTCTGCTTAACGCGGTCTGCTAAAATTTTGTTTGTTGAACAGTCCGCATCCCAGGAGCCGGCCGCTGGACGGCCGCAGAAAAATTTGACTCACCGCTTCCGCGACCTGCTCGCACTGGAACCGCTCACAGCGGAAGAACTCACCTTTTTCCTGGATCAAAGCAAACCATTCCAGGAAATTCAGCGGCATCCTCTCAAAAAACTTGCTGTGCTTCGCGGCAAAACCATTGCCCTCGCTTTTTTCGAAAATTCCACACGCACGCGCCTCAGCTTCGGCACCGCTGCGTCTCGCCTCGGCGCGGACACCATGAATCTGCAAGCCGAAGCCTCGAGCCTGAAAAAAGGCGAAACGCTGTTGGACACCGCTTTCAATCTAAACGCAATGAAGCCGGATTGCCTGGTGATGCGCCACGCCGCATCCGGCGCGCCCAACTTTGTCGCGCGACACCTCGATATTCCCGTAATCAACGCCGGGGACGGCACACACGAGCATCCTTCGCAGGGTTTGCTCGACGCGCTCACCATTCGCGACCGTCTCGGTACCATCGAAAACCTTAATGTCACCATTCTTGGCGACATTCTGCACTCGCGCGTCGCTCGCTCGAACATTCAACTCCTCGGAAAATTTGGTTGCCGCTTCACGCTGTGCGGCCCGGCCATGTGGGTGCCTCGCGAACTCGAAAAAATTGGGCCTCCAGGCGCTAAAATCCGATGCGTCTACAAAATTAACGAAGCTTTGGAAGACGCTGACGTAATCATCGGCCTCCGCGTGCAGTCCGAACGTCTTCACGAGCCGTCGCTCTCTCTCGAGGATTACATTCTGCTGTACCAATTAAACGCAGTGCGTCTCCGTAGCGCCAAACCGACTGCGATCATTCTTCATCCGGGGCCAATCAATCGAGGCGTTGAAATCACGCCCGAAGTAGCCGATGGTCCGCAATCCTGTGTTCTCGACCAGGTCACCAACGGTGTTGCCGTGCGCATGGCGATTCTTTATCTGCTGGTGACTGGCGCGCAGGACGGCGGCACGCATCCGGCAACGCAAATGCCGCCGGCGCAAAATCGCCGCTCCACGGATATAAAGGACTCCTAGCATGCTGCTCATTCAAAACGGCCGGGTCCTCGATCCCGCATCCAAAACAGACGCCGCGCTCGACATTCTTATCGACGGCGAAGTGATTAAAGAACTCGCGCCCGCCGGAAAAATTTCCGCCAACAATTTTGAATTGTTCAACGCCACCGGTTTGATCGTCGCTCCCGGCTTCATCGACATGCACGCGCACCTGCGCGAACCCGGCCAGGAAAATTCGGAAACCATCGAAACCGGCTGCCACGCTGCGGCGCGCGGAGGCTTCACCGCGGTGTGCTGCATGCCCAACACCAAACCTGTAAACGACAACGCCTCGGTGACCCGTTTTATTCTCGACCGCGCGCGCGCCGTTGCGCCCATTCGCGTATGGCCCATTGGCGCGGCATCGGTTGGCAGCAAAGGCGAAGCCATCGCGGAAATTGCGGCCATGAAAGAAGCCGGCATCGTCGCCGTTTCCGATGACGGCAAACCCATCGCGACCGCTAAACTGGCGCGCCAGGTTCTGGATTATTGTCACTCGCTGGAAATTCCCGTGATTGAACACGCCGAGGATGTTTCGCTCGCTGCCGGCGCGGTTATGCGCGCGGGCGTCACTTCCACGCGCCTCGGACTCGCTGGAATGCCCGCGGCTGCGGAATCCGTTTGCGTCGCTCGCGACGTGCAACTTGCCGAGTTGACCGGCGCGCGCCTGCACATCGCGCACCTTTCGGCAAAAGCTTCGCTGGATCAAATTCGCTGGGCCAAATCGCGCGGACTGGCCGTAACTTGCGAAGTTACTCCGCACCACTTCACGCTCATTGACGAAGATGTCATCTACGATTCGCGCTTCAAAATGAATCCGCCCCTCGCCGCGCGCGAGGATCGTGAAGCCTTGCTCTCTGGAATCGCCGACGGCGTCGTGGACGTGATCGCGACCGATCACGCTCCGCACGAGCCCGCACTAAAGGACGTTGAATTCGATCGCGCACCGTTCGGCATTCTTGGTTTTGAAACCGCGCTCGCTCTCGCTCTGGAACAACTCGTTCACACCAATCGCGTTTCCCTAATGCGTATGGTCGAACTTTTCACCACCGGCCCCGCCCGCGTCCTCGGCAAAGAACGAAAACTCGCCGCCGGCCAACCCGCCGACCTCACGATTTTTTCCACCACACAGAATTGGACGTACGAGGTTGCCAAGTCCCCCAGCAAATCGCGAAACTCGCCATTCGATGGCCGCGCCTTCAAAGGCGCCGCCATGGCCACCATCGTAGCCGGCAAAATCGCCTACAAACGCTAGCGAGAACAAGCGCCTGCAAGCGCGACCCAAGCAGCCAAAGCCGCCATTTTTTCTTCAGCGCGCCACGATCCTTCGTGCGACTCACCGATCTGTGCGACCGTTCGTCTCGCTCCTTCTTCCGTGGTACCTAATTCTTCCGCGGCCCTTGCGTACGCTTCTTTTTCCAGAAATACCGAGCATCGGATGCCTCGCGCTTCAAACGCGTCTGCGAGCACGCTACGAAACAGTTGTCCCTCCAAGCCGTGTGCCCGTATGTGTTCGTTGTGCAGCAATGCGGGGTCCACCAGGCTGCCGACAACCATCGCCACGCCGCGCACCTGGTATCCAGCTTCACCAGCTTGCTCAAGAAGATCTTTGACGGATCGCTTGGCCGTCGCGCTCACAAGTTTCACCAATTTTTGAATCGTGGCCTTCGCTTCTTTTGGCGGAAGCTCAAGCGCGGCATGATAAGGCTGCTTGGTCGCCGGAACCTGCGGGTCGGATAAAAGTGCCGGCGCACACCATACCAACGTCGGGGATTTATCGGAGCATGCCAACAAAACGGCCATCGCCCACCCGGACTTAACGCGAAATCCCAGGGCCGCGGGAGTGGCTTTCGCTTTCTTCATGGAACTAAAAACAAAAAGTCAGTGGCCGGTGGATTCCGCGGCGGGATGCATGCCGTGTTGCGGCACTTCGTGCGTTCCGCGCGCCAGAGGTTCGATTTTCTGCCGATAAAAATGGTCGAGCGGCACGCGCCCTTTTCCTACCGCGTATCCCCGTTCAATGGCCTTGGTCACATACGCTTTTGCCAGCGTCGCCGCTTCCACGAGCGCTCTTCCCGCCGCCAAATGCGCCAGCAGCGCGGAGGAAAAAGTACAACCAGTTCCGTGCATGTTATCGGTTTTCACTTTATCGCCGCTAAGCTGCACCATTTCCTGGCCGTCGAACAAAACATCCACGGCGCGTTCCAGGTGCCCGCCCTTTACAATCACGGCTGGCGCGCCCATTTCCACAATCTTTCGCGCCGCCGCTTCCATGTCCGCCACATCCTTGATCGTGAGGCCGGACAAAATTTCCGCTTCGGGCACGTTCGGCGTAATCACGCTCGCGCGTTTCAGCAGCTCCGCAACTACATAATTAATTCCCGCGGCGTCCAGCAATTCCGTTCCACTGGAGGATTTCATCACCGGATCATGAACCACGTGAGCAAATTTATTGGCATCCAAAAATTCCGCGATCACCGCCGCGTTTCCGCGATTTCCGAGCATTCCGATTTTCACGCCCACAATTTCGCAATCCGCGGAGAGTGCTTCAACCTGCGCGCGCAATTCCGCGCTCGGCGTATTGTGTATGGCGGTGACGCTCTGCGTGTTCTGCACCGTGAGCGAAGTGATGCACGCCATGCCGTAACAGCCGTGCGCGGCAAACGTTTTTAAATCCGCGGCGGTGCCGGCGCCGCAACTGGGATCAAATCCCGCGATGCTCAGCAAAATTGGCGGGGTGGTATTGGTAATATTGCCCATGAATTTTTCTTGGCCCTCGAATCACAACAACAATTGCGAATGTACGCGTGTTTCTTCGCGCGGCGCAAGAAAAAACTTAGAAATGTTTTTAGCTCAGAGGAGAAATTGACTCACTGCGAAGGCATCAGGGGAAGAGGCCACGCACCAGGGTGGCTTCCGCGACTCGGCCCACGGCAAGAATCATCGCGCCGGCGCGAGGTGGGACGTGATGTTTGCGCATGGTTTCCACCATTTCGTGCAGCGCGCGAACCATGGTTTTTTGCAAGCGGGAATTAATTTCTTCCACTTCCCAGGTAACGCCCTGGAGATTTTGCGCCCACTCGAAGTAGCTGGCGGTGACGCCGCCGGCATTCGCAAGAATATCCGGCAGCACGGTGATTCCGCGCCGCGCCAGAATTTCATCGGCGTGCGGCGTGGTCGGACCATTTGCAGCTTCCGCAACAATTCGCGCCTTGATTGCTTCCGCATTCTGCAGCGTAATAACATTTTCCAGCGCCGCGGGCACCAGAATGTCGCACTTCATGGTCAAAAGATCGTCGTTGGAAATGCGCGTGGCCCCCGGCATGCCCACCACCGTCCCAGAACGCTCTTTGTAGCGCATCGCTTTGATAGGATCGATGCCTCGCGAGTTGGTTACGCCGCCCCGGGTGTCGCTAAGCGCGATGATTTTTGCTTTCTTTTCCGCGAAAAGCCGCGCCGCGGTGGCGCCGACGTTGCCAAATCCCTGAATGGCGACGCTTGCGCCGCGCAACGGTATTTTTTTTATTTTACAGGCTTCCTCCACCACAGCGACGAGTCCGCGCGCAGTCGCTTCTTCTCGTCCAGCGGAGCCACCCACCGAAAGAGGTTTTCCGGTCACAACCCCGATTCCCGAATGCCCCGTGGTCATTGCGTAGGTGTCCATGATCCATGCCATGGTTTGCGAATCGGTGTACACATCCGGCGCGAGTATGTCTTGTTCACCACCGATGATCGGCAATATTTCGCTGGCGTACCGGCGGGTCATGCGCTCGAGTTCGCTTTTCGACATTCGCTTGGGATCACAGATCACTCCGCCCTTGGCGCCGCCAAAAGGTACGTTGACCACCGCGGTTTTCCAGGTCATCCACGCAGCGAGTGCTTTTATTTCATCCAAAGTAACGTTGGGGTGATAACGAAGGCCGCCTTTTCCCGGGCCGCGCACCACGTTGTGCTGCACGCGGTAGCCGGTGAGAACTTTCACCTGGCCGTTATCCATTTTTGTGGGGATGGAAACTTCCAGCACGCGCTTGGGGGTGCGCAGAATCTGGCGCAGACCGGGATCGAGCTTGAGAAATTCGGCGGCCATATCAAATTGGATCTGCGCGATGCGAAAGGAATTTAGTTCCTCGCGCGGAGCAATGCGCGGCACCATCGTTGGAACTGCCGGTTTTACGACCGTGGCCATCGGGTTCAGACCTTTCGTGATGCTTTCAATTTTCCTGCACGTTCATCGTGAAAAAATATTTTGTAAATATTCTGCAAAAACTATTATGCGCTTGCCGCCGCTGATTTTTTCCCCGCGCTTAAATATTTATCGCGACACTCCGCGGAACAAAAATAAATCAATTCACCGTTTTCGCGCAGCGGAATGGCGAGTACTTCCGCGAGGCGCATTCCGCAAACTGGATCCTGCACCAAGCGCCGCGACGTACCATTTGCATTGTCTGCATTGTCCGCGGAATTCTCCGCAGGCGGAATTTCGCCGGCGTTACCGCGCAAAATTTTCGCTGCGAATGCGCGCAAAACGCGAGCGCCCCAAACAAATATGAGGAGCCAAAAAACAAACCGAAGTACGCGCGCAAGTACGTTCATAAAAATGACGCTGGGACTGGCCCCGCATTCCCGAAAGGGAGCGAGGACAATCGGGGGTGAGGCGAGTGTATGCAAGGGCAAAAGGGGTAGTCAAACGAAAACGTGTGGATTCAAGGGTTTGCGTGGCGAAAGAGATGAGGGAAAGAAGAGGATTGGCGAGTAATTATCGTATTAAGTCTTTTATTAACAAGGCGATGCGGGTGACTCGAACGAAGTGATTGGAATTCTAGGCGGTGGCGGCCCCCGGGGCGGGGATGCGGTCCACACCCATATAAGGTTGCAGGGCCGGGGGGATCAAAATGGAGCCGTCGGCTTGCTGATAGTTGTCGACGATTGCGATCCAGGTGCGCCCCACGGCGAGGCCGGAGCCGTTCAAAGTGTGAACGAAATCACTTTTGCCGCCACCCTTCGGCTTGAAGCGGATACCGGCGCGGCGGGATTGGAAGGCTTCGCAATTGGAGCAGGAAGAAATCTCGCGGAATTCGTTGCTGGAGGGGAGCCAGACTTCCAGGTCGTAGGTTTTTGAAGAAGCGAAACCCATGTCTCCGGTGCAGAGCAACATGGTGCGATAGTGCAGGCCGAGTTTTTGCAGAATGACCTCTGAATGTCGTACTAATGACTCGTGTTCTTCGTAACTTTTTTCCGGATGCGTGAATTTGAAGAGTTCGACTTTTTGAAATTGGTGCTGACGCAGAATTCCGCGGGTGTCTTTGCCGGCTGCTCCGGCTTCGGAGCGGAAGCAAGCGGTCCAGGCGGTGAGATTGATGGGGAGCTGATCTTCGGAAACAGTTTCGTCGCGATAAAGATTGTGCAACTCGACTTCAGAAGTGGGCGTGAGCCAGAAATCGGTGTCCTGAATTTTGAAAAGGTCGGCGGCAAACTTTGGCAATTGGCCGGAACCGAGCAGTGAAGCGGAGTTCACGAGAAATGGCGGAAGAATTTCCGTGTAACCATGTTCGCGAGTGTGGACGTCGAGAAAAAAGTTGGCAAGGGCGCGCTCGAGGCGGGCGCCCCACCCTTTGTAAACGGCGAAACGCGCTCCGGTAATTTTCGTGGCGGCGGGAAGATCGAGAATGCCGGCGCGTTCCGCAACCTCCCAGTGGGGTTTGGGAGTGAAATCGAATTTGGGAGGCGCGCCCCAGCGGCGAACTTCGACGTTGTCTTCAGCGCCGTGTCCGACGGGGACGCTGGAGTGCGGGATATTGGGGATGGTGAGCAGCAGTTCGCGCTGGGTGGCGTCCAGCTCGGCGATGCGCTGGTCGGATTGCTTGATGAGTTCCGAGACTTGTTTCATTTCCGCGAGGATGGCGTCGGCGCTTTGCTTTTCTTTTTTGAGGCGCGCAATTTCGTCGCTGGCTTTGTTGCGCTGGGCTTTGCGCTGCTCGTTGGCGGTGATGAGTTCGCGGCGTTCCTTGTCGAGTGCGCGGAAGGCGTCGAGATCGAGAGTAGCGTTGCGTTTTTTCGCCATGCCGGCGAAGAGTTCGAGATGGTCGCGGAAGTAGTTTAAGTCATGCATGTCCTGAAAGGATAACGTAAGGGGGTGGGGAGAGGCGAGCGGAAGCGGTATCTTGAGGATGTTGGGGAGGGAAGAAGTATGGACGGACACTGTCGGTGAGGCATGCTGGCCGGAAGGGTCCTAGGCAACTAAACGGATCGTCGAACTGTGGCTGTTTAGTATCTGGTTACCTACCCCCCTCCCCCCTGTTTTTATAAGTGTTCATTCCACGGGACTTACGTCCTGCACAAGTACTGCATAAGTTGATTAGAATGAACACTTACGCGGGGTCATGAAAGAATGTCATTCTAAAGGGGTTGGGGGTTAACATAATGTCTCGCGATGAAGCCCCCTAAAAAGCAAAAAACGCCAGCACGGATGCTGGCGAAGCGGTTTGTCGCAATGTTACCTAGGAAGTACTTTAAGCGTAAATTAACATTTTGTCAAGGGGAGAACGTTTCGTGATTGGTGACTCTAACGTGATTTCTTGAGTTTTTCCGCTTCGCAGTCGATTGTCTCGCGCGTGATTCGAGAGTTCTCAATATTCGTGTTGCCGAACGCGAAACTGCGGCGCTGCTCCTCTTTCTGCTCGGGAGATGGTTTCACCGTTTTTGCCGTGTCCAGCAATTCTTTGAGTTTTTCGGTCATAGTAAGTCTCCTCGGCCTTCAGGTACGGATGAAAACCGCCTCAGTGAAGAACGGAAATTTGATGGTGGCACGATAGAGCGAACCGAGCAAGCCATTGTTGTTCTAAGTTCTGGGCGGGCATAAAGTGGCGGAAGCGCACGGGCGGGGCGGTCTGGTGATCTGGTAAACCTTACTGGTCACCGAAGGTGAGGCGGGCGAGCTCTTTTTTCAGGCGGCGGCGCTCGGCGGGGTTAGTGGATTCGGCGAGTTGATTGGTTAGAGAGAAGAAATACTCCTTTTCCGCATCCTTGGAGCGAAGGCCGGCCTCGATGAGATCGACGAGGATGCGGTTGGCGCTGGCCTTACGTTTTTCAGCGAGATGGCGCACGCGGGTGGCAATGCTGGAAGGCAGCGATACGCTTTGGCGAACTGATTTTGACTGGCTCTTCATAGTTTTGATTATACAGCATTCTGCACCGGAATGCACCACAATGACACACAAGCCAATGGAAACGTCAAAACCCCCACACGCAAAACCCGCGTATGGGGCACCCAAGACCTAACTTACGGAGCGACTCCGGGCCACCCGTCCATGCGGTCGAGGAGGTGTTGACGGACGTTGGGGGGCAGATCGGCCCAGCGCGCAATCGTGGGCATCAGTTCCCGAATACCATGCGGCCCAAGGCGTCGCCGAGGCGCTTGGCTTCTTCCGGGTCGCTGGCGTTGCGAAAACGCTCGGCCAATTCGAAGAACTCCTGCTGTTTGCGCTTTTCGGCTTCGATGCCGTTCTCGATCAGCTCGACGAGCATGCGATTGGAGCTGAGCCTGCGCGTCTTGGCCAGGTTGCGGACCTGTGCAGCGGTTTTTGCGGGCAGCGACACGCTCTGGCGGACGGATTTAAGCTGATTCTTCATAGCCCAATTGTACAGCGTTTTGCACCAGCATGCACCATGTATGCGCGCACTGATCAAACTGCGATTTAGGCTGAAGGCTGGAAACTTCAAAGCCCCACACGCAAAACCCGCGTATGGGGCACCCAAGACCTAACTTACGGAGCGACTCTGGGCCAGCCGGCCTAGAGAATTCGTTTAGGGAGAGCTGTGGGCGGCGCAGTGGAGGACGCCGAGGTAGGCGCTCCAGGGGCCGACGGCTTCGCGGTATTGGTGG
>Ga0209117_1000135_pt1 | contig 47165 bp, 41 predicted proteins | sample BlaSpr_A8_OM2_M2_FD_187978 | JGI IMG/M metagenome (GOLD analysis project Ga0209117, IMG submission 187978) | Forest soil microbial communities from Thunder Bay, Ontario, Canada - Black Spruce, Ontario site 2_A8_OM2_M2 (SPAdes) (version 2) | ecosystem: Environmental > Terrestrial > Soil > Boreal... | reverse complement strand
AATCGCCGCCGCCGTCCGACCTTGCGCCTGTAAACCGGTGGCCTGCGTATAAGAACCCCCCGCATCTGCCGCATCTGTCTGCGCGCCCTCAACAGTTCCTTTCAACAGCGCCGCACTCTCCTGCTTTTGCCCTGTTTGGTGAAGAAGCGTTCCAAGGCTCGCTGTAACAGCAGCATCATTTGGCGCCAGCGCGTGAGCTTTCCTCAACGCCTCAATCGCTTCCGCATTCTTCCCTGCATGGCGCAGCGCATCTCCCAGATTGTAGTAAACGTTCGCCACATCGGGCTTGAGCTCCACGCTCTTCCGGTACGCCGTCACCGACTCGCTCCACAATCCTTTCGCAGCTAACGCGCTTCCCAGCGCTGCAAACACATCGCCGTCATCCGGCGCCGCTTCCGCGCCCTTGCGAAATACTTCCACGGCTTCATCTTTGTTACCCATGCTGCCCAGCAGAATTCCAAGGTTCAGCAACGCTTCCGGATTCTTTGGCTCCCGCGCCAGCGCTGTCTTAAAACTTCCTAGCGCCAGTTCGTTTTTGTTCTGCGCCTGATATGATCCCCTGCGTCACGAAAAAATTTGCCGGCGTCGTTTTCGCGTTGTTCCATACGGTCATCGCTAGCTGAATAGTAGCTTCCGCTCGATCGTACTTTTTCTCTCTTTGGTAAATTACTGCTACGTTGTTCACGCACATCGCGATATTTGGTTTGTAGTTAACGCCACTTCCCGCTTCTCGAGCCTGCTGCTGCTGGTACAGCAAAATGGTCTTCTTGTAGACATTTTCCGCCTCTTGCAGCGAACCTTGATCCGTAAGCGCGGCAGCAAGCGCAAACGATACATTTGGATCGTTCGGTCGCTGCGCCGCATCCCGCCGGAGTATCGCGATTGCCTCGTCCAATTTGCCTTCGCGATAAAGTTTCTGCCCTTGCTGAAGCAACACGTCGGTAGGTTGCCCTGTCTGTGCCGCGCAATATCCTCCGTAAACGGAACAGAAAAAATACGCCACAATAATCGGCATCGCCCCAATTTTTCTCACGCCGCTCCCCCTACCCCCTGGTCAGACATTCGCTCCCTACGCCGCAGCATAGTAACTCACTCGCCGCCGGCTCTCGGCTTTTTTTTGTTACCCCTATACGGTAGGCATTACTACTAGAATAGAGTGCCGCTCTCGTATATGCTCGCTGCGCGGCTATTTTCTCAATGTTACCGCCGGTCTCTCAATTGGCGTGCTTTTTGCCCCACCCACGCCGGACAGAAGTTTCATGCTCTTCAAGACTATCAGCGCCTCGGTCTACGGCATCGACGCCTATCTCGTTGAAGTTGAAGTCGACGTCGGCTCCGCGCGCATGCAGGATTTTAACGTCGTTGGTTTGCCTGACAACGCCGTGAAAGAAAGTCGCGAGCGCATTAAATCCGCTCTGCGTAATTGTGGATTCGAATTTCCCTACGGTCAGGGCGTCACCATAAATCTCGCCCCCGCCGACGTCCGCAAGGAAGGTTCCGGTTTCGATTTACCCATGGCGCTTGGTCTCGCCGGGTGCATGGGTCAATTTTTCGGCAAGCAGCTCGATCACTGTATGTTTTTAGGCGAACTTTCTTTAGACGGCGGCGTCCGCCCCGTTCGCGGCGCGCTTTCCGCCGCTCTCGCCGCCCGCGATCGCGGACTAAAAGCTCTCGCCGTTCCGGAAGCCAACGCCAGAGAAGCCGCCGTCGTCGAAGGTGTCGATGTCTTCGCCGTCAAATCGCTGCCGCAAGCCGTCGATCTGGTCAACTCTCCAGAATCCTTCACTCCCGTGCGTGTCGATGCTCATCAAATGCTCACCGAAGCCGCGCAATATTCGGTGGACTTACGCGACGTGCACGGTCAGCAAGCCGCCAAGCGCGCTCTCGAAGTCGCCTGCGCCGGTGGCCACAACATCCTGTTAATCGGCCCTCCCGGCGCCGGAAAAACCATGCTCGCGAAGCGCATTCCCACCATCATGCCTCCCATGTCTCTCGATGAAGCCATCGAGACCACGCGCATTCACAGCGTTGCCGGCGTTCTCGAAAACGGTAACGGCCTCGTCGGCACTCGCCCCTATCGTTCCCCGCACCACACCATCAGTGACGCCGGATTAATAGGCGGCGGTGCCGTGCCCCGTCCCGGCGAAGTTTCCCTCGGCCACAACGGTGTTTTATTTTTGGACGAGCTTCCTGAATTTCAGCGCAACGTCCTCGAAGTAATGCGCCAGCCCCTTGAAGACGGCTCTGTAACCATTTCTCGCGCAGCGACCTCGGTCACTTTCCCTTCGCGTTTCATGCTCGCCGCCGCAATGAATCCCTGCCCCTGCGGATATTTTGGTGATCCCACCCGTGAGTGCCACTGCACCCCGCCGATGATCCAGCGCTACGTCTCCAAAATTTCCGGCCCGCTCCTCGACCGCATCGATATTCACATCGAAGTTCCCGCCGTTAAATATAAAGAACTACGCGCTCCGGTCTCCGCCGAAGATTCCGCAAAAGTCCGCGAACGCGTCATCACCGCGCGTAAAAAGCAGAGTGCACGATACGCTTCGGAAAAAGGCACCTACTCCAACGCCCAAATGGCGCCGAAATTAATCAGAAAGTATTGCGCCATCGGACCAGACGGCGAAAAACTCCTCGAAACCGCAATCACTCGCCTCGGTCTATCCGCCCGCGCTCACGACAGAATTTTGAAAGTCGCCCGCACAATCGCTGACCTGGACGCCTCCGAAAACATCGAAACCCGTCATCTCAGCGAAGGCATTCAATACCGCACCCTCGACCGCTCCTACTGGGCTTAGCTGGGTAGTGGGTCAGTTTGCATCCTAATCTAGAAGGTGTGCAGCGTTGGGCGTATCGAATCGTCTATCTCGCGAAAAACTGAATGCCTAACCAAACCCCAAGTGTCACCACCATCAGGCCGCTGTAAACCATACTGGCGATGTATGCTACGCGATGAAAAACCGACAAGGCATAACTACGACGCAAACTAAAAGCTACTCCAGCCGTGACAAATGGACCGATCAGAACCAAATAAAAAACTCCGAGCGAAGCCATCCCTGACCACTCCCAAAACAAAACCGTAAAAAACACCATCAGCCAACCACCGTACGTGGCAAATAAAATGAAATATTGGAAAAACGGCGGTGACTGAATATGCGTTCGCCGCATCCTGCGACAAAGCAAAACAAAAACAATAACGCCAAGCAATGGAACTAAAATATTGACACCGATCGCCGCGATGGCTTTTGAGACTGGCATGACGTTCGGTGAAGGATGGCACATAATCGCTTGCCGATCACCTTTGAATGTCCAAGTTGACCCACTTGCCCCTAGCTGCATTCCATTGACTTGCCTTTGGCCGCTGTGTTACGCATAGGAGCACCTAATTTTTGCCAAAACGTGCCGCAGGCAAGGATGACGCCACAATCCAAGCAGTTGGAAACCACTCTGGAAACACAGGTAGAGAGCGTAAACCTTGCCGAGGAAATGTGTCTCCGCGTCGCGGAAGCTGCCGGCTTCGGCGAGGAAGACTGTTACCGCATCGGCATGTCCGTCCGCGAAGGCGTGATCAACGCTTTTCATTACGGAAATCAGGAACGCCCGGACCGCAAAATTCATCTCACCGTGGAACTTACCTCCGAAAAATTAATTATCCACGTCATGGACGAAGGCAAAGGATTCAAGCTGGGTGACGTCCCTGACCCGCTCGCCGAGGAAAACCTTCTCAGCACCTCCGGCCGCGGAATCTTTCTGATGCGTTCCTTCATGGATGATTTTGATGTGGTGGAAGGTCGTACCGGCGGCGCTGAGATTATTATGTCGAAACGCCTCCCGTCAGCCGCGAAACCGTTGGGAGATAGTGCGGTGGGCCATGGCAACGAAGGAAAAGACCCCCACCAGGAAGCCTGAGTTATGTCCATTCAAGCCACGCATCGCGATTCCGGTAAAGTCACCGTAGTAGATATGAGCGGGAGAATTTCCCTCGGGGACGGCAGCGCGTTGTTGCGAACATTGGTGCGCCAGCTCCTGGCGGAAGATCGTACTTTGATTCTGCTGAATCTCGCCGACGTGAACTATATCGATAGTTCCGGCATCGGCGAGCTGGTCAGCGCCTTCACCACCGTCAAAGGTCGCGGTGGCGAGATGAAGCTTCTGAACCTCACCAAAAAAGTTCACGATCTGCTCCAAATCACCAAACTGTTCACCGTCTTCGAAGTCTTCAACGAAGAATCCAAAGCCATTCAAAGCTTTAAGTAGCACCCTTTCCACGTCGCGCTATTCGCTGTGATACGGCACAATTGTTTATTGTGAGCGATATTTCCCACACCTCATGGATCGTAGACCGCGCCAAAGCTCTGGGATTTTCCATGTGCGGCATCGTGCAGCCCGCTCAGTTTCCGGAACTTGCTCAAATGCAACCATGGTTGCAGCAAGGTTACGCCGGCGAAATGCAATATCTGCAAGATCCTCGACGCCAGGATCCAGCACCAGCCATGGAAGGGATTCGCAGCATCATCGTTTGCGCCATAAATTACAATTCCGACCACCCGCTTTCAACCGCCGCTGTTCAACAAATGGAAAACGGTCCGCGTGGCTGGATTTCCCGTTATGCCTGGGGTCGTGACTATCACGAAGTAGTCTGGGAAAAATTGAACGCGCTTCAAGCCGAAATGCGTGAACACTTTTCAGCATCCTTCGAATCGCGCGCATATTCCGACACCGGTCCTGTCGCCGAACGCGTCCTTGCAAAATACGCTGGCCTGGGTTGGCTCGGGAAAAACACGCTGTTGCTCAACGAGGAAAATGGCTCCTGGTTTTTTTTGGGCGCCATCCTTACCACCCTGGACCTGCAACCCTCCATCGACGCTGCTCATTTCCCTCCCGCCGATCGCTGCGGCAGTTGCACGAAATGTCTCGACGCCTGTCCCACCCAAGCTTTCGTCGCGCCCTACGTAATGGACGCCCGCCGCTGCATCTCTTATTTGACCATCGAACTTCGCGGCAGCATTCCCGAAGAATTTCGTGAATCAATCGGATGGCACGTCTACGGCTGCGATATCTGCCAGGACGTCTGCCCTTGGAATAGAAGAGCTCCCCTAACCGGCGAATCTGAATTTGCGCCAAGAAATTACAGCCCACCGCAAAATTCAGAAACCAATCACCAAGAACAATCCTTGTTTATGCCCAGCCTGGAATGGTTAGCAGGAATAAGCGAAACCGAATTTCGCGAAATATTTCGCGGCAGCGCCATCAAGCGAACCAAATGGCGCGGCCTGGTCCGCAATGCGTGCATCGCCCTTGGTAATTCCGCCATGCCGCATGACCCCGCCGTCCGCGCAAGAATCCTTTCGCTTTTACATCGCCTCGAATCTTCCACGGACGCCGCCATCGCCGAATCTGCCCAATGGGCCCTCTCGCGCATCTCACCAGATGAAGGTCCATCCGTCTGAAATTGGCTTGCAAGGTGGCCGGGGGTTATAATCGCAACGCAATACAGAGCCACCGTTGGTTTGAATTCCCCGTGGTTCACCGCACTCCTTAAAACTGCAGCCCGGGTTAGCTAAAGAAGGTTAGCAAGAGAAGGTCAGCGAGAGAACTTTGGGGACCCAGGTAACACCACCGGGTTTCACGCCGGATGGAAAACAAACGAATTCTAAACAGGAGGAAAGACCGTGCCATTTACCGTGCCGCCGCTTCCGTATTCTTTCGACGCACTTGAGCCGTACATTGACGCCAAAACCATGGAAATTCATCACGACAAACATCATGGAGCCTACGTTACGAATGTAAACAAAGCTCTCGAAGGTCACCCGGACTTGCAATCTAAATCCATCGACGACCTTCTCAAGAATCTCGACGCCGTGCCGGAAAATATCAGAGCTGCCGTCCGCAATAACGGCGGCGGCCACTGGAATCACACCCTGTTCTGGACGCTGATGAAAAAAGGCGGCGGCGGTGAACCCAAAGGCGATCTGGCCGCAGCCATTAATTCCGCTTTCGGCTCCTTCACTGGGTTTCAAGAAAAATTAAGCGCTGCCGGCATCGGCCGCTTCGGTTCAGGTTGGGCTTGGCTCGTGCTCAAGGGCGGAAAATTAGTCATTGACTCCACGCCGAACCAGGACACACCCTATTTCCTCGGCGGCAAAGCGGTTCTGGGACTCGATGTTTGGGAACACGCGTATTACTTGAAGTATCAAAACGTGCGGCCCGAATACATTAAACAGTGGTGGAATGTCGTAAATTGGGACAAAGCCGCGGAACTCTACGCCTCGGCGAAAAAATGAGTCGCCAAAAATAAATCGCAAAATAAAAAGGGCCGGTTCGATAATCCGAATCGGCCCTTTTCTAATTTTCACACAAAATAACTTTACGCCATGAATTGTTGCGCCTTGCTGAGCGGTACCACCGTCGCGCGCCCGCCCATCGGACCCCCCATCGGACGTTGATACGCCGGTTGCGGAGCATAAGATCCGATCTCGCGCTTCGCGGCAGGAATGGGCATCGGTAGCGGCGCCGAAATATTGCGCCCCGTCTGGCGAATCAATTCCAGTCGCCCGCTAACCTTATACTTCGCGAGCAGCGACGATACATGGAATTTTACCGTGCGCTCCGAAAGATACAGTCCCGATGCAATCTCTTTGTTCGAAAGGCTGCGCAGGATTCCGTCGAGAACTTCTTCTTCACGCCGCGTCAGCTTCACCGTGCACTTCGCTGAGTGCCCCGCCTGCAGCAGTTTTTCCGCGCGTTCATTCACGCCGCCAACCACGTGCGCATCCGCTTGCACCATCACCACATAATCACTCGGCGATTGCCCCCGCACCATGCAATGCATGGCCAGCAGCCCCGCCGCCTGATCCACCGGGAATTGCCCGTTGGGCAATGCTTCCACATGGAAATGCGTCGCGCCCGTGCTCTTTTCGTAGAACACAAACAGGTTGCTCGAAGCTGCATGATTTTGCTGGGATAAATGAGACTGTTCGTTTCTGCGGATAACCTTCACGTGCACCCCTTCGTGTAGGCCTCGTTCTGGGTGACGAAGCGAATCAATTTTTAAATTGAACTAACGCCTCCGTCAGAAGGCTCGTCGAAGTTGTCTGCCCCGGAAGAGCCAGGCTGGGGGTTACCGCGTAATTCAGGGCCTCGATCCCTAATTTACCCGGCAAAAAAGCTCCTTTGGTTTATTGGAGCAGCGCAACCGACCGTGACAGGGTTTTGCAAACTCAGGGCCGAACTCGAATATTATTTAATCTAAAGGAATCAACAACTTGGAAGCCGGGGTTGTATACAGGAAAATACGTATAGGTAGGAATTGCCCACTGCGAGAAAAAACTTCTGCAAAGGGACAGTTCGGGCCAGTCCAAAAGCCGACTTTTAGCCATCTTCAAAATACAAAACCCTCGCCCCTTGCGGTATCAGGTATTTCCTGTATTTTTACGCCTCTAGGACAGCCAGGCACCCTCTGTCTAGCCCAATTAATAGGAAATAATCCGCGTTTGCGTCGCGGAAACCAATTCGTACGTCACCCCGCGCCACCGAATTTTCCGCGTAAACAACGAATTCACAAAATTTGCCAGGTAAATGAATGGCGTCACAATCGGCAAAATAATATAAATCCACGCCTGCGACATGATCTGTTCGCGGCTCCCCGGCAGCGCCTCCGTCACGCCCGCCAAGCGTATCGCCGCGCGTATCGCCGAAAGCAGTGGCGGCAGAAACAGCAGCGTAGCCAAATGGAATGCCGGCCTAGTTGCAATCATTTCTCCCGCGGTTATAACCAAGCCCAATAAAAACGTGAAGCAATACAAAAAGTGCGTCGCGAATGCTGGCGTCCACACTCTTGGATAATAAACCCGCGTCGTCACGATCTGCCGGTTCGTGAATTCCATCAGGCTCGCAAAATCCGTTTGCACAAAGGAAAGTGTCAAGCACTCCGGTAAAAATAAAATCGGTCGCCCCGCCTGTTGCAACGCCGCTGTCAGCGAGTAGTCGTCGCTCACGGAATGTTCCCACGCCTCCATCGCCCCAATCTGATCGAAAAGCGACCGCCGGATCGCGGTGCCGCCTCCCCAGCAGAAATTCGGGCCATTTTCCGTAAGCATGGTCACAACCGGCGCGTTCCACGCCGCCAGCAATGCCGAGGCGAAACCGCTGTCATTGGGAACCAACCAGCGCATCGTGGTCGTCGCGCCGACGCGCGCATCATGTAGTGGCGCAACCAGTCCATGCAGCCAGCCCTTCCCCGGACGGCCGTCGGAATCCGCGAAAGCCAGCACGTCGAATTCCGCTGGCAGCTCCGAGATCGCCACCCGCAAATTGTGAACTTTTTCCCCGCACGCATCCGGCTTGCCGGCAATCACCACGTGCGCCTTCACGCGCGACTGCTCCGCAACTCGCTTAACCGTGCTGTACGCCACATCCGACGCGGAAGCTAAAATAAAAAATACTTCGTAATTTTGATAATTAAATTCGCACAGCGCCAATAAATTTCTTTCGAGGCCAGGTTCCATTCCCCGGCACGGGCACAGCACCGCCGTTTTTGGCGAATAAAAACCTGGATCGGTCTGCATCCGGCGGCGAACATACCCCCGCCACTGAATCGCCTGCAGAATCAAATAAAGCCCCATCGCGATTTGCACAACAGACAGCAGATAGAAAAGGGTTTCCATCGCTCCTGACCCAGGACGCAGTAACTCATTAGGAGAGTAACAGAGCCAGAAAGCCCGCAACGCACGATATAGCGGTTAGAATCGCACCGGTAAACATCTTGCCCCAAGAGAGGCCAACAGCATGAACCGCGTCGATATGTCCATGGTCACAACCGCTTTTGAATTGCCGGGTTACCGCATCACCCGCAATTGCGGAATTGTTCGCGGCATCATCGTCAGGTCACGCAGCGTGATTGGAACTTTTGCGGCAGGCTTGCAAACCATCATTGGCGGCAACATCACCATTTTCTCGAATCTTTGTGAAAAAACTCGCGAAGACGCCTTTGAGCTGATGTTGCAGCATGCCGCTGAGCACGGCGCCAACGCCGTGATTGGCATGCGCTACGACGCCACCGAGGTAATGCAGGGCGTCACCGAAGTTCTCGCCTATGGCACCGCCGTGCAAGTCGAACGAAATACGTAAAGTTTTCGCCTGTGATTAATTGCGCGCGTCACGCCGCTGCCGCACTCACCCCGGTGGGTGCACGATTTTTGGTTCATGCAATTGAACCACTAATTTTTCCGCCAGCTCATCCAGGTCCGTCAACGCGCGGCTTGCCGCCAGCCGTGCCTTTTCCAAAAAAGAAGAATCCAGCATGAATGCGCAGCGATCCACGAAAGGATGATTCGCCGACTCAAATGGTTTTCGCCGGCGCCGCGGCGCCGCGTTACAAGCCAGCAGATCTTGATACATTTGCAAATCGGATTGAAAATCCAGCGAATCTCCCGCGTTCCAGCCATTTTGCCGCGCTAACGCCGCCAAAAATTTGCGCCGGAATACAATCGCGTCCTTTCGCGTAAAAGGTTGAATCCGCGAATTTGCGCTTAAAGGCTCGCCGGACTGCAACAACTCCAGGGCGCGAACCGAAACCGCCAGCAAAGCTTCACGTTGCAATAACAAAAGCAAATCGCGATATAGCGCCGCATGCACCTGCAGCCCATATCGGCCATGCTCCACCACATAAGAGTCCACGAAACGCGGAATAATTCGCGCACGTTGCACCGCCGCCGGCAGTTCACGCGCAAGCTCCGCCGGTGCATCTTCCCGCAAATCGTACCGTGAGCGCGCCATCGTCAGCATTGTGGCATAAAAAAAAGCCCGGCATTCGCCGGGCTTTTTTTATCCAACCACTAATTTTCGCGTTGCCATTACGCTATCACTCAGTGAATAGCCCGCGGTACATCCGGCCCCGGCTGTTTTTTCCCGGAGTCCGGCGGTACCACCGGCGGCGCCACCGCTGTCTTTTCCAGCGCATGCTCCAACACTTCGTCCAGCGTGTGCACGTAAGTGATTTTGATGTCCCCTAGAATTTCCGGAGTCAGATCCGCCACGGCGTTCGGTTCGTTATCTGCCGGAAGCAAAACGTGCTTGATTCCTGCGCGTTTTGCGCCAAGAACCTTTTCCTTAACGCCACCGATCGGTAGCACCACTCCCGACAGCGTCATTTCTCCGGTCATCGCCAGGCGATTCTTTACTGGGCGGCCAGTCAAAAGGCTGATCAACGCAGTAACCATCGCCGCTCCGGCTGACGGGCCGTCCTTCGGCACCGCCCCGGAAGGCACGTGAATGTGAATGTCCTGCTTGCGGAAAAAGTCGGCATCAATTCCATACCGTTCCGCGTTTGCACGTGTCCAGGTAAGCGCCGCGGTCATGGATTCCTGCATCACTTCGCCTAAATGTCCGGTCATCGTGAATTGTTTTCCGCCGCGCATCCGGCTTGCTTCGATGAACACGATGTCTCCGCCCACCGGCGTCCACACCAGTCCCACCGCAACTCCCGGATTCTTGACGCGCTCTTCGACTTCCTTTTCCGTTCGGAATTTCGGCACGCCCAGGTATTCGCGCACCACTTCCGGTGTAACAATCATCTTGTCGGTTTTGCCTTCGGCAAGCCGCCGCGCTTGTTTGCGCGTGATCGTCGCAATCTCGCGTTCCAGATTTCTCACGCCAGCCTCGCGCGTAAAGCTATGAATGATTTCGCGCAAGCCTTCTTCAGTGAATTCAAGTTGTTCCCCAACTTTCAGGCCGTGTTCCGTGGCCTGCTTCGGAATCAGGTAACGCTTGGCAATGTGTAGTTTCTCTTCACCGGAATAACCGGGAAGCTCGATGATTTCCATGCGATCCCGCAATGGTTCGGGTATCGGATCCATCCAGTTTGCCGTGGCGATAAAAAGCACCTTCGACAAATCGAACGGTACATCCAGATAGTGATCGCGGAAAGTGGAATTCTGTTCCGGGTCCAAAACTTCCATCAACGCCGACGATGGGTCTCCGCGAAAATCGCGGCCCAGCTTGTCCACTTCGTCCAGCATGCACACCGGGTCGTTGGACTCCGCGCGTTTCAGTCCCTGAATAATTTGTCCTGGCAACGCGCCGATATACGTGCGGCGATGCCCGCGGATTTCCGCTTCGTCATGCATGCCCCCGAGCGCGATGCGCACAAACTTGCGTCCCAGCGAGCGTGCAATGGATTTGCCCAGTGAAGTTTTACCCACGCCTGGCGGCCCGACAAAGCAAAGGATTGGACCCTTCATTCCCGGCTGAATCTTTTTCACCGCCAGATAATCCAGAATCCGTTCTTTTACTTTCTCGATGTCATAGTGATCTTCGTCCAAAATTTCCCGCGCCTTGGTAATGTCAATCTCCGCGCTGCCCGCGGATTTTGACCACGGCAACGAAGTCATCCATTCCAGATAAGTTCGCGACACCATGTATTCCGCGGAAGCCGGAGTCATCTTGGCAAGCCGCTTGATTTCACGGTCGCATTCTTTCTTTGCTTCCGGAGACATGCCCGCCGCTTCTACTTTCGCGCGTAGCTCGTCAATTTCCTGGACGCCATCTTCCGATTCGCCCAATTCTTTTTGAATCGCTTTTAACTGTTCGCGAAGCAGATATTCGCGCTGGTTCTGGCTCACCTGCTCTTGCACTTGCTCGTGAATTTTCGAACGCAGCTCCAGAACTTCCAATTCCTTGGAAAGTTCCCGAATCAACATTTCCAGACGTTTGCGAACATCCGGCGTTTCGATTAGCTCTTGACGCAAAAGCGTCGAAAGCGAAGGTAACGTCCCAGCCACAAAGTCCGCCAGACGGCCGGGGTCGTCTATATTCATCGCCACGCCCTGCAGATCGTCGGAAAGTTGCGGCGAATGACTCACCACATCCCGAAATAAATCTTGCGCGTTCCGCTGCAACGCTTCCAGCTCTGAATCCACTTCCCCAACGATGTCTGGTTGCGATTCAATGCGCGCGCGCAGAAAAGGACGCAAGCTCAACAACTCAATAATCCTGATGCGTTGCAAACCCTCAAGAAACACCACTACATTGCCGTTCGGCATTTTTACGGTTTTATGAACTTTAGCCAGTGTGCCGACCATATGTAGGTCAGCCGCCGCCGGATCTTCCACTCTAGGATCCAGCTGGGCCACAACCCCAAGAAACTTTTCCTCGCCGTGCAACGACTCCACCAGCGCCAGTGAACTTTCGCGCCCAACCGTCAGCGGTAGCACCGCGCCGGGGAAAAGCACCGTATCGCGTACCGGCAAAATCGAAAGAGTTTCTGGGACTGTATATTTTTTCTCAGCCATGGTAACCCCAGTCTATAGCGCGACTGCGTTGCGCCATGGGAAATTAGATGCACACGCCTTCAAAAGGATATCTTTTACTGCGTCGCGTAGAATCATAAAATCTTAGTGTGTAATACTAAGGTATAGGAAGCACGATAACACTAGTACTTCATTTAACCCAATTCTCGGCAACAAGCTGCCCCGTCTTAGTTGCTATGACCCTGTCTTCGCAAAATGCTCCTTAATAAACGATAAAGCCTCTGTTTTGTTGGTGATTGCGCCTTCCAGTTGGGCTTCTTCCAGCGCTTGTAGCATAACCCCGAATTGCGGTCCGGGTGCAAACCCCAGCTCCCGGAGATCCTCGCCCGTTAAGATGCGTGGGGGTCGCACCTGCTCGGCCGGAGTCTCCCTAAGAAATTTGCGCACTAGCTCATAGGAGTCCATACGCTTATTACTTGATTGGCAATCCAGCAGATGCAGTTGCAAGTGCTCCTCAAATAAAGGTTGCCGCACGAAACGCTTCAAAGTACTCAAGCGCATTTTCCCCACGTCTTTGAACTTCATGTGATTCGCAACCAGCGCAACAATCTGACCCGCGTCTTCATTCGAGAACCGCAGCCGCTTGCAAATGTTTGCTGCCATGGAAATTCCGGCCTCCACATGCCCATCAAATCGGATGCGGTCCCCAGTCTCCGATGCTGATCTAAACGTCACGGGTTTGCCCACATCGTGCAAGAGCACTCCCCATGCCAAAGTCGGCGAAACACCCGCGGCCAGACCGCGCAGCATAAGCAGCGTATGAATCCACACATCGCCCTCCGGATGATATTGCGGCGGCTGCTCGACCCCCTTCATCGCCGCTACTTCAGGCAACAGTTGCTTCAACAACCCACTTTCATCGAGCAGCTCGAATCCACGCCGTGCCGCGCCCTCGGTCAGCAATTTTGTCAGCTCTTCGCGAATGCGTTCAGCGGAAACCACGCCAATTTCCGCCGCGTGCGCGCGTATCGCTTCAAAAGTTTCCGCTTCTATCGCAAAACCAAATCGCGCCGCAAAGCGAACCGCGCGAAGCATGCGAAGTTTATCTTCCGCGAAACGTCGCGACGGCTCCCCGATAGCCCGCACAATTCCCCGCGCCAGGTCCTGCTGGCCTGCAACGTAATCAACCACTTCATCGGTGTCGTGGCGCATCAGCAGGCCATTGATCGTAAAATCCCGGCGCCGCACATCTTCTTCAGCGGTGGTGGAAAAAACAACTTTGTCCGGGTGCCGCCCATCCGAATAGCCCACGTCCGAACGAAAAGTGGCCACTTCCACTTTTTGACCATCACGCGGAATCAGAATCACGCCAAATTGCGCGCCAATTGCCAGCCCCTCGGGAAAGAGCTGCAAAACACGCTCAGGTGTCGCGTCCGTGGTCACATCGAAGTCCGCGGGCGCGCGCGATAACAGCAAATCCCGCACGCACCCCCCCACTAGAAACGCTTGATGTCCGTTGCGTATCAGCAACTCACAAACCGAATTGGCCAGCCCCCGCGGGTTCATACAGCAATTATCCACCAAATCACCGATTCGGCATCTGATAGAAAACTCAACTAAATCTTTTTGTCAGCCGGGGAGATAGCAACAACTTCTGTTTTTTGGTTCTTGCTTGCTTTTTTGGATCGTTGCTTTTAGTGACAATTCGGTGACGCCCGGACGATTCAGTCTCTCGTGCACCTGAGTTTCGGACGCTAAAATTTTGATCAGTCTGTTACAGGGCGAAGAAAACTTTTGAGAAGTGATCAACAGAAACGTTAAACAGGCAGCCGTGGGCGGCAGTGTTGGTTAGAGCTAAAATTACGAATAAAGGGCCGGAGACAATTTTGTTATAGTACCTGGCAGTTCCCGTAAACAGTCTGGCTTGGGAGACTCATATGTGCGAGCGAATTTCTCTCCTTTTTTTGTCGTGTTTGCTCTCCCTCGCGATCCCGTTCATTTCAACCTTCGGACAGGGGTCAGAGTTAGCGCGGACTTCGCCCGCGCAAGCTGGCCCGGCAGCCGCGGTGTCCACCGCCGTACCTCCGTCTCCCCGGTCAGCTGCATTTGCAAAAGCGCTGAACCTCTATCGCAGTGGAAGACTCGGCGATGCTGAAAATGAATACAATGATTTGCTTCAGGGAGACCCTCGATCAGCGCTCGCCTACGTCGGACTTGCTCGTGTCTATCTCAAACAAAAACGCGTAACGGATGCGTCCGCCGCTGCAGCCAAAGCTATGGAGTTGGCTCCTCCGCTGGCGGCGGTCCACGTGGCGATGGGCGAAGTGTATTTCCGGCAGGGCAAAATGGACGAATCGGAAAAGGAGTTCCTGAAGGAAATTAAACGAGGAACGACGGAGGCGCGTGCATATATGGGGATGGCGCTGCTTTACGAAGCTTTTTCTTTTGATAAAAGTGCCAAGCAGATGATCGAGCGAGCCTACCAACTGGATCCGGCGGATCCCGACATACAAAAGAACCGGATGTGGACGCTCAACCGTGAAGAACAGCTCAAGGCCTTGCAAGGTTACTTGGCTGGCGAAACGAACGACGATGCAGAAGACCGGAGCGGCCTCGAGCGGGAGCTCACGGTACTTCAGGATCGCATAAGTCAGCGCGGGCGTGCGGCCTGCCACCTGCGCACAAAAATTAGCTCTACGGCGATGAATCTCGAACCACTTGGTTATAATCCGAAGCGCATCGAGGGTGTCGGACTCGCTGCCAAATTAAACGGAACTTCCGCACTATTGCTACTCGATACGGGTGCAAGTGGAATTTTGGTCGATCGCAAGGTCGCCGAAAAGGCTGGAATCAAACGCATCGTGCAATCAAACATCCGAGGCATCGGCGACAAAGGCGACGCGAGTGGCTACGTCGGTTTTGCCGACTCGGTGCAAATCGGGAATCTCGAGTTCCAGAGCTGTTATGTGAGAGTGATCGACAAGAAGTTTTCGAGCAACCAAGATGGGTTAATCGGAGCCAATGTTTTCGCCCGTTACCTCGTGGACATCGACTTTCCCGACGGAAAATTGAAATTAAGCGAGCTGCCGCCACGCCCAGGAGAGTTAGCTAAGGATTCCTCGACCGAGTCTGACCCCGCGGCCGAACCACACTTTTACGACCAGTATATTGCGCCCGAGATGAAATCTTATACGCCAATCCTCCGTTTCGGTCATGATCTTCTAATCCCCACACGAGTGAACGACTCGCTTCCAAGGTTATTCCTCATCGATTCAGGAGGCTTTGACGATTCTATCTCTCCCACGCTTGCGCGGGAGGTCACTAAAGTGTCTGGTGATTGGGATACTAAAGTGAAGGGCTTAAGCGGAGCAGTCGATAAGGTCTACCGGGCTGATACTGTGAAAATCCAGTTTTCCCATTTCCGGCATGAGCGGGAGAACCTCGTTTCCTTCGATACCTCCAAAATTAGTAATGACACCGGAACCGAAGTTGCCGGTATTCTTGGATTCGCGATGTTGCGGCTAATGGATGTAAAGATCGATTATCGAGACGGATTGATAGATTTTCAGTTCGACCCTAATCGCTGGCATTGATAAATCTGGCCGGCAAAAAAATTACGCGAAGAAGCGGAAGAGGAACTACAACCTCAGGAAAATTCATTCGACGCGAAATACCAGGCAGGTGATGTCATCCGACTGGCGGGTCATTCCCACAAAACCGTCGACACGCTGCATCAGGAATCGCAACGATTCCGCGGCGCTCAACGCCGGCAAACTCTGCACCACCTCAGCCCACTGCGCTTCGCTGAATTGTTCGCCACTTTCATTGAAGGCTTCCACTACCCCGTCGGTATAAAAAACCAGCAAATCTCCAGGATGCATTTCCAGCGACGCCACTTCATAAGTGGCCTCGGCAAGAATTCCGAGCGGCAGCCCCCCCTTGTCCAATCGCTGCATCTCGCCATTCGCGCGGCGCAGCACCGGGTGATTATGCCCGGCGTTTACATAAGTGAAACGCCGCGTAGCGGGTTCGTATTCGGCGACCACCGCGGTCGTAAATCGCCGGCCATCCAGGCTGTGCGCACTTGCATACTGATTGAGCCGGTGCACCAGTTCGTGCAATGTCACGCCTCCGCCGGCGATCGTTCGCAGGCTGGCCTGAAATGTCGCCATCAGCAGCGCGGCGGGCACGCTTTTACCCGCCACATCCGCGATTACTACCAACAGTTTCCCCCCTCTGGCGCCGTCATTGAGCGGGAAAAATGCGTCGTAATAATCGCCCGCCACGGAATTTTGCGGACGCGTGGCGAATGCAATGTCGGCATTGGTCACTTCCGGAGGATAAGCGGGAACCAGCCAGGTCTGAATTTCTCGCGCAATTTCCAGATCGCGCTTCATGATTACTTTGTCGGAGAGTTCCAGAAAAAGCAGCAAAAGTAAAAGCGCGGCCGCGGCAAATTCAAAATTAAAAGAAAAATTAATATTTTCGCCAAAATGAAATTTAATTCCTGAAAGAACCAGCATGATTAGCGCCAACAAAACCATCACGCGGCGCGCCGGAGTCAATTTCAACATCAAAGCCCAGAAAAATTGATTGGCTATGTGCAGTGGCTTGCGCCAGCCAGGCAGCTGATTGATTTTGGCCCAGTCCACATCACGGCCATAAAACCCATAACTGGCGCGCGTATCCGCCGCGAATTGCGCCCACAGATCGTCAATTTGACTGTCCTCGCTCAGGCGCCCCCAGAAATCGCGGACGTGTCCACTGACTTTGCGGCGAGCCGTGCGAACGGAAACAAATAAGGGTTGTTCTGGAAATATTGGTCGTTTCACACCCATAAAGAACAGTATAGGTCACTGGAGAGGGCCCCGGAATATTTCGGCCAAATTTCGGGGAAATTTCAGGAATCTTCGCGGCGCAACGAACCGCCAAATTGCACGGAACCGAAACCGAACCGATCGCGCAAATTGTCCGCGACCTGCGTTACTTTTTCGAGTTTTTCCCGTCGCGCGGCTTCAAGGAGCTGCAATTGTTCATTTCCGTGGGTGAGGTTAGTGAGCGCCACTCCGAGTAAGCGCACTTTGCGTTGCTTGTCACGATGTTCGCGAAATAATTTTTGAAACGTGGCAAATATATCTGCATCGAGCCGCGAGGGCTCCGGAAGCGTAGCTGAGCGCGTGTAAGTTTCAAATCCCGCATAGCGAATCGTCAACGTAAGAGTTCGCGCCGCCAATCCAGATTCCCGAAGCCGTTTGCAGGCTTTTTGCGAGAGGTGACTCAAGGTCGCTTCCATTTCAGCGGCGTCAAAAGTGTCTTCGTTGAAAGTGTGATTTTGCGAAATGGATTTTGGTTCCGCGTCGATCAGAAATTCGTAGGAATCGCCGCCGCGCGCTTTGCGGTACAAAGCGGACCCCCACTGCCCGAATATTTTTTCCAGTTTTTCCCGCGGAAACGCCGCCAGTTGCCCCACCGTTTCGATTCCGAGCGCGCGAAGCGCTCGCTCCGTCACTTCGCCAATTCCAGGAATTTTTCGCACCGGAAGCGGCGCAAGAAATGTTGCTTCCCGCCCCGGCGCAACAAAAAGAAGTCCGCGCGGCTTGGCTTGATCCGAACAAACTTTCGCGACCAGACGAGTAGTCGCAAGCCCCGCGGAACAGGGTAGCCCCGTGTCGCGCGTAATTGTGGTGAGAAGTTTGTGAGCGGCGGCGAACGGTGGTCCGTGCAAACGTTCTGTCCCGGCTAAATCAAGATACGCTTCATCAATTGAAACCATTTCGAGGATCGGAGAAAATTGCGCCAGAATTTTCGCGACGCGGTCGCTCCACTCCGAATATTTTTCGTGGTGACCATCGAGAAAAATTCCGTGCGGGCACAAACGCCCCGCGGTGCGCAGCGGCATCGCGGAATGCACGCCAAATTTCCGTGCTTCGTAGCTGGCGGCGGTGACCACGCCGCGCTGGTCCGGGGCGCCCCCCACAATCACAGCTTTGCCGCGCAACTCCGGCCGTTCCAGCAATTCCACCGAAACAAAAAACGCGTCCATATCCACATGCAGAATGCATGCCAGCGATTCCGCCGTAAGCGTCGCAGCATCCTCATGTTTCGCGCGGAAGCGAGCCAGGTCGGGCATGACGCTAGCGTACCCCCGCGTCGTCACTGCGACAAGCACGGTGTCAATGCGACAAGCGCGCTATACGCGTTCTTCGGCTATACGCGAGGGAGGCCGCGTTAGGAGCGGTCGGCGGCGATGACGCGGGGGATGCCCCCCAGGTCGTCGGTGACGGCGATGTTGGTCCAGATGGGGGCCCCTAGCAGGGGCTGCACGGCGGGGAGGGTGTTGTAGCCGAGTTCGAGGACGAGGATGCCGCCCGGCTTCAAGTGACGGGCCGCCTGGGTGATGAGTTCGGCGTAAAGTTCGTAGCCTTCTTCGCCGCCGAACAGGGCGGTGGCGGGTTCGTGTTCGCGCACTTCGCGGGTGAGGGTGTGGGCTTCGCGGCGCGCTACGTACGGGGGGTTGGAGACGATTAGATCGAACGGCTGTGACAGGGCGCGTGAGGGATCGTCGAGCAGGTTGCACTCTGCGAAATGGATGCGACTGGAAACGGAATGGCGGTCGGCGTTGCGTCTCGCGACTACCAGTGCTGCGGAAGAAATGTCCGTGGCATAAATTTGCGCTTCGGGAAGTTCTGTGGCGAGGGCGATGGCGATGCAGCCGGAACCGGTGCCGATATCGGCGATGAGCAAGCCTTCACCGGAGTTCTTTTGAGGGCGGCCGAAGCGAACCTCGCGGAGGGCCAGGCGGTCGAGTGCGACTTCGATAAGGTGTTCGGTTTCCGGGCGTGGTATGAGCACGTCGGGAGTGACTTCGAAATCGAGTGCCCAGAATTCCTGTTTGCCAGTGAGGTGCTGGGTAGGTTCGCCGGCGCAGCGGCGGTCGATCCAGGAAAAATAATTGTGGGCTTGCTCCTGGGTGAGTGGTTCGTCGTGGTGGGAGTAGAGCCAGGCGCGATCGCGGCCGATGGCGTGGAGAAGCAGCATCTCGGCGGCAAGAGTGTAGGCGTCGACGTTGGCGTTTCGCAGATTGGCGATGCCCAGTTTCAGGGCGGTGCGGAGGTCCATTTATAAAAGTTGAGTAGGGCGAGACGTTACAAGTCGCGTTTAGGCTTCGCCCAATTCCTGTTTGAGGCGCGCGGCTTCGTAATGGCTGAGCAAACCGTCGACTAACGGAGCGAGTTTCCCTTCCATCACGTCGCTGAGCTGGTGCAGCGTTAAACCGATGCGGTGATCGGTGACGCGGTTTTGCGGGAAATTGTAAGTACGAATTTTTTCGGAGCGGTCGCCGGTACCGATTTGTCCGCGGCGCTCGGCGCTGAGCGCGGCCTGCTGCTTGGCTTGTTCCATTTCGTAGAGGCGGGCGCGCAAAACGCGCATGGCTTTGGCGCGATTTTTGATTTGCGATTTTTCGTCCTGCTGGGAAACCACCAGGCCGCTGGGAATGTGCGTGATGCGCACAGCGGAATAGGTGGTGTTCACGGATTGCCCGCCGGGACCGGAAGAGCAGAAGGTATCGATGCGCAAATCCTTGGCTTCGATTTTGATGTCGATTTCGTCAGCTTCGGGAAGGACGGCGACGGTTGCGGCGGAAGTGTGGATGCGGCCCTGAGTTTCCGTGGCGGGAACGCGCTGGACGCGATGCACGCCGCTTTCATATTTCAACTTGGAATACACCTTGTTGCCTTGAATGGCGGCTACTATTTCTTTCATACCACCGATGGAAGATGGCGAACTTTCCAGGACTTCCACTTTCCAGCCCACGGTTTCCGCATAGCGTGAATACATGCGAAACAATTCCGCGGCGAACAGGGCGGCTTCGTCACCGCCAGTGCCAGCGCGAATTTCGACGATGACGCTCTTATCGTCCAAGGGATCCTTGGGAAGAAGGAGCAACTTCATTTGGCGTTCGACCTCCGTCATTTTGACGGTGAGCTGTTTTTCTTCTTCCTGGGCCATCTGCTTCATTTCGATGTCTTCGGCTTCGAGGACCATTTGGTGCGCGCCGGCAAGGTCTTTTTCCAGCTGTTTGTATTCGCGGTGACGGGAAACGATTTCACCGAGGTCGGCGTGCTGCTTGGCGATTTTCTGGAAGCGCGCGGAGTCCGAGACGATTTCGGCGGTGGAAAGTTCCTGGGTCAATTCGTCGTAGCGGGAACCAAGCTGATCTAATTTTTCCGATAGCGTAAGAGTAGCCATGTGCGTGCCTCATTAGGAAACGTGAATCGCAATTCGTGATTGTGGCTTATGAATACGGGAGCAGCTCCAGAGCGGAGCGAAGGGAGGACGCGCTAATAGAAGGTTGCGTACATTTGCTAACACAAGAATAACGCCGAATGGCGTCACGCGCAAATGCGGTGTTTTGGACTGGTAAAGTTGAGCTTCGGTTGTTAGCGGTGAGCTGAAGCCATTTCCCGCTCTTCTTTGCCGGGTTGTTCCATTGGAAGGTCTAGCTGGCGCGGATCATGTCTGTGTGAATTTCGGTTTCTTTTTGCGTTTAGCAAACCGACCAAGAAAACGATGGACAGGAAGCCACCAAGAAGCAGAAACACGCTTGCTTGCATCATCTTCTCGCCTCCTTTCCAAGACTACTCCATAAATCAAAGCAAGGCCAGAAACACCGCATGCCGAGAGCGTCCAATAGACCATCTGTTTCAGCGTGTGGTCTCTAATTGCGATTTCCAGCGGCACAAACACGAGAACTAAAGCTGCGACTTCCCGAAGGAAGTCAGCGAGCATCTCATTCGTTTCTTTGACAGTATTGGAATCGCCCAAGCTCGTCGCCATTGGGAAGATTAAGAACCATGCAAGTTGTATAACTAATTACACCTGAAGTAAAGAACGCCTTTTCGCATCCAGCATAATTTTGGGAAATAGCATTTTGGCCTTATGACGCCGAAGTATACGGCTGCCATGATTTCGGATGGTTGCTCGTGCATGACACTGTATATTACGATGCGAACGAAGCTATGAGCGAAGCGAAGGGCACGATTTTAGAAGGTTGTCTAAGCGCGGAGCGGGAGAATTTGGCCGCGGCGGATGCGGGATTTTTGTGGGATTTTTGGTATCCGGCGATGCGGAGTGAGGAAATTTCCGGGAAGCGGTTGGCTACGGCGATGTTGCTGGAAGTGCCGTTGGTGCTGGGAAGGACGACAGAGGGAAAAGCGTTTGCGATGCGGGATTCCTGTCCGCATCGCGGGATACCGCTTTCTTACGGGCGATTTGACGGGAAGAGCGTGGAATGCAGTTATCACGGATGGCGATTTGATGCTTGCAGCGGACAGTGTTTAGAAATTCCATCGTTGAGCAGCCAGGACAAATTGAAGGTGGAACGAATTTTTGCGGGACATTATCCGTGCGAGGAGCGCGACGGAACTGTGTGGGTGTTCATGACAGCGCCGGGAACGCGAGCGCCGGAGAACGTGCCAACTGCGCCGGGACAAGCGCCGAAGAAGGTTCCGGCTGCGCCGGAGCTGGCAAAATTCGGCGGGAAATATAAGAGCACGCATCTAGCGTGCGAGCTGCCGTCACACATTGATCATGGAATTATTGGATTGATGGATCCAGCGCATGGACCGTTTGTGCATCAATCGTGGTTCTGGCGGAGCAAACAGAGTATCCATGAAAAGGTAAAACAGTTTGAACCGATTCCGAACGGTTTCCGGATGAGCAAGCACGAACCGTCGTCGAACAGTTTGCCTTACAAAATATTGAAATATTTTTCGGGTGAGAATACGACGACGATGATTGATTTTGTGTTGCCGAACATGCGGCTGGAAGAGATTCGCAGCGGGCATTTATGGTTTTCGAGTTTGACGACCGTGACTCCTGTGCGGCGCGATTTATGCAGGATAGATTTTGTGGCGGCTTGGAATGTTTTTTTGCCGGTGACGATTTTCCGGGCGTTTGCTAAAGAGTTTTTGCGGCAGGATCAGGAGACGATGATTCAGCAGTCAGAAGGATTGAAGCACAATCCAAGGTTGATGCTGATCGATGATGCGGACCGGCCGGCAAAGTGGTATTTCGCGTTGAAGGCGAATTTGGTGGAAGAGCGGCGAAGCGGAGTGAGAGCGGAACATCCGATGAGCGGACCGGTAACGCTGCGCTGGAGATCGTGAAAGCAGGCTAAGTCCAATGATTTATACCCCCCCTCCCCCCTTTTTCATAAGTGTTCATTCTAAAGGCAGATCAAATCGTTTGTTTTGATACAGTTTACGGCGATTCTGCAACCGTATCCTTGCTGACGTTCCTGCGCTCAAAAAAGCACGCCCGGGAGCGCGGAAGTAAACCGCCCATTTGTGCTATCTGATACAGCTTTCGGGTTTGGTTTAGCGCAATCTACGTCCATTGGCCCAATACCCGACCCCGATAAACCAAGAAAAAGATACGAGGCCCTCTCATGATTGATGCATTTGATATTTTCCGAGCACAAGCCGATGGTTCCGTTCTCTGGCGTGAATCAGCCTCAACCCTTGACCGAGCGAACGTGCGCATCCGGCAACTGGCGGCGGGCTCACCCGGCGATTACATTCTTGTGAATCAACAGACCGGAACAAAACTTGTCGTTCTCGATCCGTTTAAGGCTACGAATCCTGTTGTGATTCAGTAGAGGAAGCTTTCCGTCGCCATCCTAAAAATGGCGCGCCGAACCGCTACACCCGCCCCTGGTGCCCGGCATCGTAGGGGTGCCCGCTAAACTCGACGCCTGGAAAGGTCAGTGCTACGTTTCCGACGGGGTTGAGAAAAACTTAGAGCTTTCCCGCAACCGCAATCCGAGCGAAGGACTAGAAGCCTGGCCGCTGCAAATTCAACGGGCGTCGCAACAGCCGGACTAATCCGGGCACAGGCGCAGGCACTATCCGTTCGCTCAAAACCTGTGTGAATTTCTTGTGTGCGCTTCCTAGGGGCCTGCGGCGAAGCGGAGTGAGAGCGGAGCATCCGATGAGCGGGCCGGTAATGTTGCGGTGGCGGTCGTGATTGGTGCTGCAGCCCGGAAAAAGCAGATTCCTCACTTCGTTCGGAATGACCATCAGCGAGCTAAGTCCAATGATTTATACCCCCCCTCCCCCCTTTTTCATAAGTGTTCATTCTAAAGGCAGATCAAGTTGTTTGTTTTGATACAGTTTTAGGATGATTTTTCTTGCACGAGACTTGTGCACGGATACGAGCGGAAAAAAGGGCCGCTAATGGAAAAGGCCCAACGGGAAGTTGAGCCTTTTCAGTGAACCCGATTGGGTACGCTTGGTTACTTATCGCTTCCAGCGGCCTTTGCTTTTCTCGGCTCAACTTCCTCTGCTAACCTCAAAGCGACCGTACGGGCTTCGACCAGGTTCTTTAGCGCTTTCCGAAATGCATCCTGCGCGGTGCCGTTGTTAGGTCCGTCGGAAACCAACTTAGCAAAGGCATCTTGAACGCCCTTTTCATAGGCTAGATTTATTGCGTGCTCGGCAGTTCCACTTGTGTCTTCTGGCATTGACTTGCTCCTTCTGTCCGGCAGAACAGCATGCGTGCCGGAATTAAGATAGTATCTGTACTCCCGAGAAACGTTACTTTCAACATGATTCTTTGCGAACGCGGTTCTCCAAAGTGGTATTTCGCGTTGAAGGCGAATTTGCTGAAGGAGCGGCGAAGCGGAGTTAGGGCGGAGCATCCGATGAGCGGTCCGGTGACGTTGCGTTGGAGATCGTGAAAGCAGGCTAAGTCCAATGATTTATACCCCCCTCCCCCCTTTTTGGTAAATGTTCATTCTAAAGACAGATCAAGTTGTTTGTTTTGATACAGTTTTACACGTGTAATATGCGTACGATCTGACGATATCCATAATCGTAAGAATCATTAACAGCCAAAGTGATGGGAGCAGCCTAAGGCTGTTTCACTTCAAAGTTTGGCGGATTGCGACCCATGCCAATTGCGACACCCTGAAAATCACTCGTCTTAGCGGCATCCACTAACTTTTTCCTTATAGCCCCTAGTTCGCCGCGATATTCTTCTCTCCGTTCTGCGGAAATACCTGTCCATGATTGCTCCATGGTTTCGTTCCATTTATCCAGGAAGACATCCATATCCTTTCGATGTTTTAGTGCTGTTATTATGAATTGCACCCAGTTACAGGTCTTTGGGTCGTCCATTTTACTGTCGCGAACTTCAATGTTATGGGCTTCTCCCTCCGCCCGGAGTATATTTCGATTTCCGCATGACACCTGTCCTACAATTAGCTCGTCGGAAACGAAGCTATTCTTTGAAAAGGCAAACGCGGCAGACCTAGGGTCTTCTGTAGCGCCCACAGAAGGCGATTCTGAAACGCGTACATTCTTGACTGTGGGATTTATCGTTTCGCTTCCGGGAAGCGTCTTCAGAGCGGTTGCGTTGGAATTCGGAGATGAAGTGACTACACCATCGGATATGACCAGGCCCTCCATTTTCCCACCGTTCTCGACGATGCTTCTACTGGGCGGTGGTGGTGGACCACAGTTTACAGTTGCCTGATTCTCGCTGCCCCCCACCTGAACGTTGCTACATGGCCCTGTTGTGATGGGACCAGTTGTGGGCTGACTTTTTTCTGGTTCTTTTCGGCGAGTGGTTCTTGGTTGGTTCTTACCATTAGGAAAGTTTGCGGGTTGAGGAGGGGGCGGCTGTTGCACAGCAGGGCTGGGTTCAACTGTGGGAGTAGCTCTAGCAATCCCCGTGACTTTAGAGGCCGGGTGCGTGGCCGCCCAAATCACAACGCCAAAGATTAAAACTAACGCAAGTACCGTAATTTCAGCCCTTTCTAGAGAATTAAGTTGCTTTCCTAGGAAGTAAATCGCTGCAAATGCGGCTGCACAGGCGACGATAAAAACAAGGACCACAGCCCAGAATGGCTGATGAGCTAGCATTGCCCCACCAGACGGAACGAATCCAGCGAGAATAGTAAAAATCCAGTGACCGACAGAGATATCAGAGGCGAGCTGAAAAGGTTTGGAGTGTCTAATATCTGAGAGCACAGACATGACGGGGTTATACTCCTTCCTCTTTGCGGAAACCTCCGCTCGGGGCCAATCGATTCGGGAAACTCTTGTAGCAGCTCCGGCACTGATCGTAGCGCAAAAAGCGTGGGTTTAAATTTATTGTACTTGAAAGCTTCCAGCTACGGCCGCGAAGCTGCTCCGTGGTGGCGTGGGCAGACCCATCGAACCCAGGAACTTATCGAAATCCCCTGACATGGCCATCTTGGTAAAAATAACGTACGGGTCGTTTTGGTCGCCCTCTTTTCTGAGAGTTTCCGAAATAAACAAAATTGTTACCTTCCGTTTCTCAGAAGAAGCCGCCCAACAGATGCGCATACGCCCTTTTTTAATTCGAAAATAATTTGAAAGTGGACCGGAGAGGCCAAATGACTTGTCGATTGGATTGCGAGGAATGAAAGTTTTTATGGCTTCCTGAACCATCCGAAACTTCGTGTGATGGTGACTAGCTTGTTCGCCTCGCGCCTCTGCATCTTTCATATTCTGGAAAAGCGTCCTGTATACGGCCTCGGCCGAGGGAATCATTTCGACCTCGTATGGCGCCGAAGACGGAGCGACTGGGCGATTCTTCTTTAACTCCGACTTTCGGCGACCTTTACGAGGCTTGCTCATTTATTTACCCTTTTCCAGATCGGCCTCAATATCTGCCAGGGGCCGTGCCCGTCCAGCGTTCATCTCCTGTATGCCAGCCAAAACACCAGCAATTTCCTTAGATTCGGTCAGGAGATCGAGCGTGTTCATCACCGACATCAACTTTTGCTGCATAATCAAGAATTTTTCATACGTCAGCAAAACAGCCAATGGCGTATTGTTGTCCTGAATTACGAACGTGTCCTCAGTCTCCTTCAGGGCTGTAGCGTTCATGGCCCTGAGCTTACTAACCCCCACGTGTCTTATAGTCGGGTCAATCACTGGGTAAGCGTTTAGACCCATGTTTGTCTCTCCTTTTTATCGGTAGTCAGCCGATTGTCGGTTAGTCAGCCGACATAAAAGACTACTTCTATAGACTATGGTTTGTCAATGAATTTCTTATTGCGTTGACTACATAATGAGAGTTTGTTGACAATATAATGCAAATCTCCACTACAAAAAGGTCCCACTCGCCCCTCAAATCAACATTCTGGCAGATATTAATTTGTTCTGCTGGGGATGCGCGGCGGAAAGGGCTGGCTGTCGGTTGTGGCTGAGTTTTCCGGTGCGGCGGGAGAGGCAGCGGAGGCCGAGGGTGGATCGGGATCGAGGTATTTGTTGTTGGCGGTGACGGAGCTACGGATGATTTTTCGCCAGTCATCGGTACCGAAAGCGTTGGTGTATTCATCCTCGGAGATTTCGATGGTGCGGGCCATGGTCTGGGCGAGATAGGCGAGGGTGGCAGCGGTTTTGGGTTTGATTTTGCCCTGGGCAAGGGCGGCGAAGAGGTGGCCGAGGGCGGTGGTGAGGTCGCAGGCAGAGAGATATTGCGCGGACAGGAAATAGGCGACGTCTTTGCCAAATTGTTCGGAGGCGAGGGCTTGGTCGTCTTTGCTGGCATGGAACGGGCAGAGATAGGGATGAGTGGATTGGAGAGGGTTGCGGCACTGGCGGGCGTTGGAGAAGGTGAAGGTGCAGAGGTTTTGGCGAGGCGGGGTTATAGGAGCGGGGGCGACAGGATTTGGGGCGTCGACAGGGCGTGCAGATGAGGAGCGGCGGACGGGCATAGGTGTCTCCATTGTTAAGAAAGAGTTTTGGATTTTTAATGGGAGTCCCGGTGAAGCGGGACGAAGTACTGGATGGGAAGAGTGTAGCATTGTAGTAACTGCAAAGTCAAGACAAAAGTGAGTTAAGGACGATGGCGGTGAAGTTTGTGGTGGTTCCATCGATTGAGGGGTGGACTCAATATTGCCAAGATCCCTCCGCTTCGGTCGGGATGACAGCTGAAACCCACCCTTGCAAACAAAAGCGATGGCGGTGAAGTTTGTGGTGGTTCCATCGATTTGAGGGGTGGACTCAATATTGCCAAGATCCCTCCGCTTCGGTCGGGATGACAGCTGAAACCCACCCTTACAAACAAAAGCGATGGCGGTGAAGTTTGTGGTGGTCCCATCGATTTGAGGGGTGGACTCAATATTGCCAAGATCCCTCCGCTTCGGTCGGGATGACAGCGAGAGGAAGCGCGGGATGGGAGGAAGAGGAAGGCGGGATGGGAGGAAGAGGAACAGGAAGAGGGAGAAGGCAAGCGGGCAGGTCAGGCCGGTCGGGGCTTAACGGTGGAAGGTCTCGCTTAGATCGCAAAAACCTGGGTTCGTGGAGTGAATTAGGTTTAGTTTTTTCTCGCGACGCCAGCGCTTGATTTGTTTCTCACGTGCTATGGCGTTACGCACGTCGCCAAAAGGCTCGAAGTACACGAGACGAATTACCTCGTACTTTTTTGTGAATCCGGCTAGAAGCTTTTGCTTGTGCTGCGTCACGCGCCGTTCGAGATTGTTTGTGACGCCGGTGTAAAGAACGCCGTTTGCGCTGGCAAGGATGTAGAGATGGTAGACCGCCACGGTCGCGGATTCTGGCACGGATGGGGCCCGGTTGTCACGTGGGTGGCGGCTATTCCATCGATTGGGGTGTGGAAAAGTGTTGCCGAGATCCCTCCGCTTCGCCTGCCTGCGCAGGCAGGGTCGGGATGACAGAAAAAAAGAGGAAAAGACACGAGGCGTCAGCGGTGGGCGATGATTAGGCGCTCCATGCCGATTTCGGCGGGGCTTAGGACGACGCGGGAGAAGCCGGCGTCCCTGGAAATGGTTTCGAGTTCGTCGAAGGTGTAGGCGTCGCCGGAGGGGGTGGTGGCGAGCATCATCAAGGCGAAGGCAGCGGGGGGCGGAGAGACGCGATCGGGATTCGGCAGGAACTCAAGAATTGCGGCGCGGCCGCCGGGATTCAAAGAGGTGTGCACTTTTTGCATAAAGGCGGTGCAGGTGGACTTGTCAAAGTGGTGGAGGAAATTAGGGATGAGCACGAGATCATAGCCGCCGCCAAGATCGGTTTCGAACGCGCTGCCGGGGAGCAAGTGGTAGCGGGCGGAAACGCCCATGGCCGCGGCATTCTGTTTGGCGACTTCAAGAACATTTTTCCAGTCGGATGCGAAGATGTGCGCGCCGGGATTTTTTTTGGCGACGGCGATGCCGAAAATGCCGTGGCCGGCGGCGATATCGAGGACTTTGTGCGCGGGGCCGCCTTCGAGAAGTTGCGCGGCCATCATCTCAGCGGGCATAAACATGAGCGGCATCATGGACTGGGCAAACTTCACCCAATCGGGATTTTCCGGTTCGAGAGTGCCTTCGCCGAGCGCGGTGCCTCCGTGGCGAACGGCGGCGGTAAGCTGCGCGTGAGCTTCGCGCAAACGCGGGGCGAGAAGGAACTCGACGGCTGAGCCGATATATGCGGGCGAAAGCTTATTGAGAAAAATGGCGGAATCTGGAGCGAGGGCGTATTGCGAGCCGGCTTTGGTTAGAAAGCCGTGAATGGTGAGAAAGTCGCAGAGAATGCGAGCGCCGCGTTCAGCAACTTTGCAGCGGGTGGCGAGGGCTTCAGCGGTATTGTGACCTTCAGCGATGGCGGTGAAGAGTTCGAGCTCGATTGCGGATTTGATGGCTTCGGTTTGCTGGTGGGCGTTGACGGCGTCGAAGAAGCGCTCTGGAGTGGGCTTTTGCTGTTGTTGGGACGCGCTGGACATTTGTTTTTCTCCCGAAATTTTGTGAACTACAGATTCTCGCCCGAAATTTTCTGAACTACAGCTCTCCATGGGTGGTGGGTTAGGACAGTGTAGACAGCTATGAGGGATTTTCAAAGGGGGAAGGGGGAGAGGGAGGCGGGGAGACAAAAAAAAGGGGCACGAAATATTGGCCCCCAGGAAGATAGACTTTTGGCCGGAACATTGGTCCTTATATATGGCGTATGGCCGGGGGGTGGGTTGGGGCTATACTTCGCGCTTCGCGGTGTTGGCTGGTCGGCAATAGGAGAGGGGAAGAGGCTTCCACAATGGTAGTGACGATCGACCCGGCTTTACGAGCCAAATGTCCACGGGTGGCACTGGGGTGCGTGACCGCGGAGGTGCGCACTGGGGAGACGCCGGGCGGGCTGGGCGAAGCGATGGACGCTCGCGTGGCGGAAATTCTGAAATTGCCGGAGCCGCGCGCGGTGCTGGAGTCGGCGCCGATCGTCGCGACGCGCGCGGGATACAAAGTTTTGGGAAAAGATCCGGCGCGGTATCGCGGATCGGCGGAAGCGCTTTTGCGGCGGGTGATCAGCGGAAAAGGGCTGCCGCGGATTAATGCGGTGGTGGATGTGATTAATTTGGTGAGCGTGGAGAGCCGCCTACCGATCGGATTGTATGATCGCGCGCAGGTCCGAGGTGACGTGGTGTTTCGCGCGGGTTTGCCGGGGGAAAGCTACAAAGGGATTGGCAAATATGATTTGAACCTGGAGTGCTTGCCGCTTTTTGCCGATGATGCGGGGCCGCATGGGAGCGCGACGAGTGATTCAGAACGCACGATGGTGACGGGGGCTACTACGCAAATTCTGGCGATCGTTGTGGCGCTTGGTGGGGTGGATGGCTTGGAGCGCGCGAGTCAGCGTCTGGCCGCATTGCTTATGGAATATGCGGCCGCGCACAATGTAGAGACGAAAATAATTTAGCGGCAGCGGCGCGCGACTAAATGGAGATTTCTGCTTTTGTAGAAGTCGCGACGCTGTGCGACTCGCGTGAATTTAGAAAGCCGCGAGCCGCAAGGAGCTCGGCGTTGAGCAGCGCCGCTCCTGCCGCGCCGCGCACCAGATTGTGGGAAAGCAGCGTGAGTTTCACGTCGAGAAGCGGGCATTGGCGCACGCGACCAACGACGGCGGCCATTCCGTTTCCGGCGTGGACATCGCGACGGGGCTGGGGACGATCTTCGTCGTCGACTAGAACGATGGGGTGGCGAACGGCGGAAGGCAATGAAGCGAGTTCGGCGTCAACTTCAAAATTTCGCAGAACTTCGCGGACGGCGTCGAGAGACGCACTTTTTTTCAGGCTGAGCGAAACACATTCCAAGTGACCGTCCATTACGTGCACGCGGTTGCAGTGCGCGCTGATGGCCAGGTCGGCATTTACGAAATGGTTGTCCTGCCAAGTTCCCAAAATTTTCTGCGGCTCGGTTTCCATTTTGTCTTCTTCGCCGCCGATATGCGGGATAACGTTGCCGACAATGTCGAGCGAGGCGACGCCTGGGTAGCCAGCGCCGGAAAGAGCTTGCAACGTAACCACGAAGATTTTTTTGAGGCCGAAGGCGTCGGCCAGGGGCTTCAAAACCAGAGCCAGCCCGGCGGTGGAGCAATTGGGATTGGTGACAATGAAGCCGTCGTGGTAGCCGCGATTTTTGCGTTGGCGGTCGATGGCGTCGAGGTGCGCGGCGTTGATTTCGGGAATGAGTAAGGGGACGTCAGCGGCCATGCGGTGATTTTTTGAGTTGCTCACCACGGGATATCCTGCGCGAGCGAATATTTCTTCGGCTTCGCCGGCGATTGAAGAATCGAGCGCGGAAAAAACAAAGTCGCAATCGAGAGTGGGCGCGAGAGTTTTAACGGTTAAATTGGCGGCCGCGGCGGGAATTGAGCCGTCCTGATGCCAGCGCATGGCTTGCGAGTAGGGCTTACCGGAGGAACGTTCCGAGGCGGCGACTTCGGTCAATTCGAACCAAGGATGATCGGCGAGCATTTTTACCAAACGCTGGCCGACAATTCCGGTGGCGCCGAGGACGCCGGCTTTCCATTTTTTTTCACGTTTGACGTTTTCACGATTCACGTTTTCACGTTTGACATTTTCATGTTGCGGGACGGTCATAGCGAGCCTCTCAGGCTGGACGATTTTTTGAAAGCTGCGCCGATACGGGTGCCGCGCAAATGCGGCTTGAAAGTGTTGCGAACCCACACGGTCATTTCAGTTTCCGCGGCGAGCGGCAAAACGCGGGGATGAAGAACTTTGGCGCCGCCCGCGGCCAGGGCATGGGCTTCATCGTAACTCAGGTTGTGCAACATTTTGGCTTCGTCGGATTCGTTGGGGTTGTCGCTGTAAATGCCATCGACGTCGGTCCAAATGATCAGCTCTTGCGCGTCGATGATGTGAGCGGTGATGGCGCCGGAAAAATCGGAACTGTTGCGTCCGAGGGTGGTGATGCGACCGTCGGGCGTTGCGCCGATGAAGCCGGTGACTACGGGCACGATTCCGGCGTGCAGCAACGGGAGCAATACTTCGCGTCCTTTTTGCTGGCACTGCGCCAGGTGCGGCTGCGCATCACGAAAAGTGCCGCAAGTGACGATGAAGTCTGACGAGCTGACTGGGACCGCGGCGACGCCAATTTTTTCGAGGCTGGTGGCAAATAGACGCGCGGAAAATCGTTCGCCGAAGGAGGCGAGGCGGTCGAGGAGCTCGGGATTTGCGGCCGCAGCCGTGGCTGTATCCGGGGTCTTCACGGCTTCGTGGATGAGATCGCGGCCGAGGAAGGACAGCTCGGTGTTCACGCGACTGTGTATCTCCGCGGGGAGACTAAGCGCCTTCAAAACTTTGTGGTGGAGACCTACGATGCTTTCGGCTTCGGTTCGCGCGCTTGCGGAATGGGCAATTTCCAGGAGCCGGTCGGTAATGCCTTTCATCGCTGAGACGACCACGATTACGCGCGCGGTCTTTGCTGCATCGCGGACCAGCGCAGCGGCTTTCAGCATACGGTCCGCGCCGAGCAGCGAAGTGCCGCCAAACTTGAAGGCGAGCGTGGGCATGTCGTTCGTTTGGGCATGGACAAGCGGGTCAGAAAGCGCTGGGTCTTGAGCAGTCCGCTGTTCAACGGCGGGCTCTTGTTGCAAAAATTCCGGACTCATGGGTGATGCTCCTGTTTTTCCGTCGGAGCGATTCTTGCGGGGGGTAAAAGAAGAAACCCACCGCCTGATTCGCTTCTGGCGGTGGGTTGGAAACCTTGTTTTGCTTTTTAGAGGTTTCGCCACTCGCCAGAAACGGCCTTAGTCGACGTAATCGTAGTCGTGGTAATCGACTTGGAAGACGTGGACATGGAGCGCTTGGTGGCGATGGAAACCATATCAATTAAGAAGATACCACGGAACGGCAGTCGCAAAAAGTGAAATTTCTGTTAACGGTTTTTCCGTTAACCGTGAGGGGCCTCGAATAACAGGCTGGAGCAGGTCAAGCCGGATTCGGCTTTCTGTAGTTCGGAAATGTCGATGGTTGTCAGGGAAAAGCCGCGCGCTGCGATGCGGGAGCGAGTCTCGGGAAATGATGCGGGGAAAATAATTGTTTCGCCGAGCGCGAGCGCGTTGGCGGCGTGGGGCTCGGATGGATGAACGTCAACCCAGTCGTACGTTGGCATTGCAGCGCTATCAAACCAGGCGCGGTTGGCGAGCAGAGTGTTGTTGCCGAGATAGGTAACGGCGGATTTCAAGTGCAGGCAGCCGGTGACCGCGACCGGAATAACTTCATAGTGGTGGGGTGCGAGGATTGCAGCCAACTGGCGGATGCCTTCGTCGTTGGTGCGCGTTGAGCGGCCGACGTAAACTTTGCGTCCAATGCGTAAAACATCGCCGCCTTCCATGGTGCCGGGTAAGTTGATGTAAGAGAGCGGGCGAAATTTGCCGAGCGCAGCAGCGATTGATGCCGACTCGGCGCGGCGCGATTCGGTGCCGAGCGGACAGATGATTGCGAGCTCGTCGAAAACAATCGCGGGATCTTCGACGAACATGGAGTCCGGCAGGTGAGGTTCCTCGTCAAGGTGAATGATTCGCGCGCCGAGTTTGGTCAGAAACATTTCGTAATCTTGATGCTGTTTTTGAGCTTTGGCGAGGTTGATTGGATCGCGAGGGAGAAAAGTCAATTCACAATTGACAATGCCGGGACTCACAGCGCGAGTGATGGCAATAAGCATGAAGCGAAATTCTACACGAGGGTTTTGCGCGGACGAAATGGACTCTTATTTCATGGGCATGGTTAGTCTTGCCGCGGTCATGTGTTCTTTACCGCGAGCGGATGGGTACCCATTAAAGTTTGTCCAGTGTGCGCGTTAATCACCCATGTGCTATTTCCCAGTTATCCATCATGCGGCCGCAATCGCGGATTGACCCTACCGAGCTTGCCAATCAATTAGATTTTGCTTTCTCATACCGTATTTACTTGCCTTAATAACCTATCTTAAGTAAGGTTAATCATATGAACGATGCAGATGAATGGAACTAGGTCTACAATCATGCTGCGCGCGACTCTCTCGATATTTGTTTTTGTCGCGCCGTTTTGTTTTCTCTTGCCTGGAGCAACCTTCGCCCAGGGTGAAACTACTAGCGCGATCATCGGCCAAGTGAGCGATGCAAGCGGCGCGGCGGTGCCTAGGGCCACGGTGACGGTCACGAATAAGGAGACGGGACTGAGGCGAAGCGCGAGTACCGATCAGTCGGGCCGGTTCAACTTTCCACAACTGAAGCCCGGTGCGTACTCGGTCAAGGTGGAAGCAGAAGGCTTCGAACCGCTGCAGAATGACGGTGTATCCGCTAGCCTTGGCCAGAAGCAAACCGTCGATTTCATCGTCAGGGTTGCCCAAGCCAAGGAGAGCATCGAGGTCACAAGCGAAGCCGCGATTCTCAACCCCGAGAATGCGAATACCTCGACGACTCTCAATGCACGCGCACTGGAAGATCTTCCGAACCCAGGCGGTGATTTAACCTACCCACTTCAGTTTGCCGCAGGCGCGCTCGTCAATACGGCAGGGAGCAGCAACGATTTTGTTGGCGGGACGAATGGGTTTGGCAACGTGGAGTTCAATGGGCTGCCCGCTCTCTCGAACGGTTACATCGTCGATGGACTGGAAACGAACGACCCGCTGACCAATCTGAACAGTGGACTCTCGACGAACCTGGTGCTCGGACTGAATTCGATATCGGAAGTGACGGTCAATACGCTTTCCTATGCCGTCGATCAGGGGCGGTATGGAGCGTCCCAGGTCAACTACGTCACGAAGTCTGGTTCGAACCAGTTTCACGGAAACCTCTATGAGTTGTGGAATGGCGCGAAGTTCAACGCGGCCAACTACTTCACGAATGCCGCAGGAAAACACAAGCCGCGATCGACGGTAAACCACTTCGGGGGCAGCGTGGGCGGTCCGATTATCCACGACAAGCTGTTTTTCTTCTTCGATAGCGAGTGGGTTCGGATTGCGCTGCCGATCGTCACAGCGACAACAGTTCCAACCCCGGCGCTTCAGAATTATGTTTTGCAGCAACTCCCTTTGGGTGGAACTGATTCCGTCACGGGGTCAGTCTATCAGCCATCACCGCAGTCGGTGCCGTTCTATCAGAAGATGTTTTCACTCTACGGAAATACCAATGGAACACCACTCAGCGTGCTTGGCTGTCCGTTCGATGTGGGTGGAGTTGCGCCTGCAATTGCGAATGATGGAAACGGCTGCGCGAATCGCCAGAGTATTTCGCATTCCAGCGCCGATCACGAACAGGTACAGACAGTTCGAATCGACTACAACATCAGCGAGAAAAACACCACCTGGTTTCGGTTTCAGACGGATACCGGAGTGCAAGCCGCCTATACAGATCCCATCAACCCCTCTTTCAACGCTCTTTCCCCGCAACCTCTTTACTCTTTTGCTGCGGGATATACGCATGTTTTTTCGCAGAATCTGGTGAACTACTTCAATCCCGCATTTTCGTGGTACGAGAGCCTGTTCGGGCCCGCGGATTTTCAGAAGACACTGGCCGCGTTTCCCATCGTCTTGCAAGGCAGTGGCGCGATCGCCCCTTTCACGAGAGTCGGGGGACTTGACAACACCTGGGTCCAGGGAAGACGCGCCTCCCGTTTCTTTATCAACGACAATCTCGCCTGGAGCCTCGGGGCGCACGAATTACGTTTTGGAACCAATACTCGCATTCTTCGGCTGAATGACTATGACTTCGGGCAGGGAATGGTCCCGGTTGTGACCTACACGACCCTGCCGCAATACATTTATGGAGTTGCATCCACGGCGACAAAGATTTTCCCCACCTCAGCGAACGAACCGTTCAACTTCCTCAATCTCGATCTTTACGCACAGGACACTTGGAAGGTGACCAAGAAGCTGACGTGGACTTTCGGTGTACGAGATACATTGAATTCCAATCCGCTGAATCCACATCAACACATCGCTCGTCTGAGCGGCTCTTTCAATTCCATCTCGCATGATGTGAATCAGCCTTTGAGCGCCGCCATTCAAACCGGTCTCGGTAACGTGTTTTCCTCGACGCCCCTCGCGATACTGCAACCCAGAACAGCCATTGCCTGGCAGTTTGAACCCAAGACCGTGCTGCGTGCCGGCTTCGGGGTTTTCAGCGACATATTGCCTGGGACCGTCGCCGATATCGTTGGCTTCAATCCGCCCTATAATAAAACCTTCCAGGGCGGACTTCAGGGAACTGTCGGCGGCACGGCCATTGCGCCGGGAGTGCCCGGCAGCGCTGTAGACGCGACTATCGCCGCCAATCAGGCGTTTAGTTCGGGATTTGCGCAGGGCCAGCTTTCCTGCGCATCTCTACAAGCGAATCCTTCCAATTGTCTTCCTCCGGTCGCCATCACAGCGGTACCGGATGGAAAACTTCATGCGCCCTATTTCATGGAGTGGAGTCTTGGTTTGGAACACCAGTTGGGATCTACAGGAAGCATTCGCGCGCAATACGTCGGCACCCGTGCAGTGAACCAGCCGTATCTGACGCAAGTGAACGGCTATCAAACGGTATGCGATGGATGTTTCGCGCCGTTCCCATACGGACAATCTCCTGATCCGCGATTTGGGACAGTGACGCAATTTTCTACCGGAGCAAACAGTCACTACCACGGATTGCAAATGACCGCGATGAAGCGTTTTGGAAACGGATTCATGGGACAACTGAACTACACTTGGAGCCGTTGCATGGACACCGTCTCAAACGGCGGATTCCTGCAGTTCTCGGCGGGAGGGATCCTTTCCCCTTTCCCTGGAAACTTGGCACGCGACTACGGTCCTTGCGACTATGACATCCGGCACAATCTCAACGCGCAATATATCTATCAATTACCCTCAAAGGTCCGAAACCGAACGCTTGGCTACGCGCTAAACGGCTGGCAAGTTTCGGGAACCGCGTTCTGGCACAGCGGAATTCCGTTCTCCGTTTTAAGCACGCCCTATTCAGCAGGAAGTGGCATTGTGAACGGCAGTGGGCCGCAATTCGCAAGCGTTGTTCCCGGCGTGCCGCTCTATGAACACAATCCCATTGCTGTTACGCAACCGGGCACAGTTCAGTGGCTCAACCCCGATGCCTTTATCTCGACTGTGGACCCGAGCACAGGAGCGTGCTACGACAGGAGCAGCCCCAATAATCCCAAGCCCGACAATCCCAAGAATTGTCAGTTCGGGAACCTCGGCCGCAACGCGCTACGCGGTCCCAACTTCACGTGGAGTGACTTCTATTTATCGAAATGGTTTCCCTTAACCGAGCAGTTGAAGCTGCGGTTTGACGCCCAGTTCTTCAATGTATTCAACCATCCGAATTTCGGCCTTCCGAGCGTGGTGCTCGCCGGTATTCCAGGAAAGCCCATTACCCAGACTGGGTTCGGCGCGCTTACTTACGCGACCTCTCCGCCGACCGGTCTACTCGGCGTCGGTTTGGGCGGCGATAGCACACCCCGCATGATCGCGTTTCAATTGCGTCTGGAGTTTTAGGCTCGCTATCGTTCAGAGAGATGGAATCACAAGAATTTTCTGGGTTGGCGGTTGGCAAATATGTTCTGCAAGTCCGCGGAGTTGGTTTTCGAACCACGGATGCGCCTTTTACGATAACAACGAGTGAGGATTCCAGGGACTTCTCCCGCTAGAAGCATCGATAACTTATCCTTGACAAGCCCCACGTCTAAGCGCATAACTGCGACCGGGTTCTTGGGGCGGCTGAGCGTAGTCCGAGGCACCTCGTCTGTTTGAGCTTATGTATCTGTCTTCGCACCGCTGCTGGTCCAACTCCGAGTGCCTGCCTTATCTCAAAGTCTAAATAGCTGGGCTCGACCTAGCGTCCAGCGTGGATTGGAGCTTTTATGGAAACCGCGATTGGAGTATTTGCGGAACGCGAGCGCGCCGAAGAAGCTGTAAAGCACCTGCTCGACCAGGACGTTCCTAAGGAAGCAATCGTTTATTTGACCCGATCCGAGACTGAGGCAAAAGTCGTAGGGAAAGAGTTGGGAGCCTACGCGGGAGGATTTGTCGGCGGCGCGGCGGGACTCTCCGCGGGGGTTGCAGCCGCCACGTTGCTCGCGATTCCCGGTATCGGTCCCGTTTTTGCATTGGGGCTTGGCGCAGCCGCCTTGCTCGGATTGGTGGGTGCAGGCACCGGCGCGGCGGTGGGAGCGGGCGTAGCCGACGACCCCAATGCGCCTGCAATCACTACGGGACCAGCTGCATCTGAAGACACGGCGTTTTTCCAGAAAGTTCTAGGCGAGGGACATTCCCTTATCGTAGTGCGCACCGAATCGCCCGAAACTGCTGCGACTGCATGCCAAATCCTCACTGAGCGAGGGATAAGCATGAAAAAAGGTGCCACACAGAAAAGCAGCGTGTCTACGCGAGAATTAGGCGAGGTGGCGGTTGTGGACGTCGTCGGGAGAATTGCGCTGGCGAATGGCACTGCCCTGGTGCGCGACGCAGTTCGAACCTTGCTTGAACAAGGTAGGAACCGTATTGTGCTCAACTTGGCGGCGGTGGACTTTGTGGACAGCTCCGGACTGGGCGAGTTGGTGCGAACTCATGCCTCGGTACGCAGTCACGGCGGGGAGCTCAAAATACTGAATCCTAGTAAACATCTTCACGATTTACTCAGGATGAGCAAGCTGGACCGCGTGTTTGATATTGTGCAGGATGAAGCCAGCGCCCTGAATTCCTTCGGTGGCTCGGCGTCCGCGAAGGCGGCAGGTTAAACACCTGGTGGGTTACCTCTAAGCGCTATTTTCGTCAGCCCATATTGAGCGTCTTAGTTCCACTTTTACGATTTGCGCATTAATCAGGCGCTTGGCGAGCCGTGCCGAAGAAATTTCTGAATAGAGCGCGCGGTTAAGCAAGATGGAGCGTGAGCGATTCGAGTAACGCTTTGAGTCCGTTCCAGGCAATCTGCACGCCGATACATACCAGAAGAAACGACGACAATTGCGTGATCACGGTCATCCCGGTTGTTCCAAGGATTCGCGCCAAGCGGTCGGCAAATCCATAGCACAGGAAAATGCTGATGGCGATCAACACTAATCCAATGAGAGCGGCGAAAATTGTCAAAAGATGGAAGGGGTGACGGTGAGCCGCATTCGCGCCAAGGGTGATGGCGACGGAGATTGATCCGGGGCCTACTGTGAGTGGCAAGGTCAAGGGATAGAAGGCTTGGTGGAAGGTGTCCTGCGGCTGAACGGTTCTGTGTACGTCATGCTTTTCGTCGTCGCGCTGCTTGAGCAGCGTCCATCCAGTAGCGATGACGAGCAGGCCTCCGCCGAGCTGCACAACCGGCAATGAGATTCCAAAAAAGGCGAGAATGTAGGTCCCGATAAAATATGAGCCAATCAGCAGGAAAAAACTGTTCATGGCAATTCGCCACGACAATGCTTTTCGCGCTTCGGGTGAGTATTGCCTGGTGAGCGCCAGGAAGAAGGGGCTGCCTCCGAGCGGGTCGACGATGGGGAATAGCGCAACGAGAACCAGGAGCAGGTTTTCTGCCGCTTCTTGCATGGGTTTGGCAACTTCTTTCCGTGAGTGAAATGCTGCTCAACGTGATCGCTATTATACCCAGTGGAAACTCAACCATTGCGCAAATCTAAAAAGCAAAAACAAAAAACGAAACCTAAGTGCCTGATTAGTTGAATAATCGTAACTGATTTTCACTTGTCGCACCGGACAGGTATACGATTTTGATATGCGCGCCGATGTCTTTTGAAAGGACTAGACAGAAAACTTAATGAATAAGTGGTTACCCAAATCGATCCTGTGTCTCAAGTCCTACACGAAGCGCCTATTCGTGGGCGATTTAATGGCAGGCATAACCGTTGGTTTGGTCGCATTGCCGTTGGCAATGGCATTCGCGATCGCATCCGGAGTTCCGCCGCAGGACGGTCTGTACTGCGCAATCGTGGCGGGTTTTGTAATTTCCGCGTTGGGCGGATCGAAGACGCAAATTGGTGGTCCAACCGGCGCGTTCGTTGTCGTAGTTTTCGCCATCGTCGCCAAATACGGCGTAGATGGACTCTTCATGTGCACGATGATGGCCGGCGTCATCCTGCTGATTCTTGGCGCTACGGGCTTGGGCACAGCGGTCAAATTCATACCGCGTCCGGTGGTCGTAGGATTCACAAACGGTATCGCGGTTATTATCGCGAGCACGCAGCTTAAAGATTTCTTTGGTCTAAAAATCGATAAGGTTCCCGGTGAGTTTCTCGGCCGCATTGAGACTGTTGCGCGCAACTTCTCTTCGTTCTCCCCGTTGGAGACGGGCCTGGCGGTCGGGGCCCTGGGCGTGATCGTTGTTTTCATGCGCTATGTGAAACGGGTTCCCGGCTACATCGTGGCGTTGCTTATTGGCACAGCCGCAGTGGTGCTGTTCAAGCTACCCGTCGAGACAATAGGCACACGATTCGGTGGCATTCCGTCAGGGCTGCCAACGTTGCGAATTCCGCACTTTCAACTGAGCTTGATGCGACCGCTGGTTTCGTCCGCGATTACTGTCGCCATGCTAGGCGCAATCGAATCGTTGATGTCCGCGGTAGTCGCGGACCGCATGAGCAATGACAAGCACAATCCAAATGTGGAACTTGTGGCACAGGGGATTGCAAATATTGTGTCTCCGCTATTCGGGGGGCTTCCAGCGACAGGGGCCATTGCGAGAACGGCTACCAATATCCGGTCGGGCGCGAAAACTCCGGTCGCGGGTATGATTCATGCCTTAACCCTTCTGGGCATCGTGGTCTTCGCTGCTCCCCTGGCAAGATTTATCCCGCTATCGGTCCTGGCCGCAATTCTTATGGTCGTTTCTTACAACATGGGTGAGTGGAGAGAGATTCCGGAGCTTCTGAAGCTCTCGCGAATGGAGATTGCTACGTGGCTGGTTACATTTCTATTGACAGTATTTGCTGATCTGACGGTAGCCGTGGAAGTGGGAATGATTCTTGCGGTGCTCGTTTTCATTAAGAAAGTCACGCAAACCACCACCGTGGCGGAGGTAACCGAAGAGTACGTTCGCGAAGGTCATGCTCACATCCTGCAGCACAAGGTAATCCCTGGCTATGTCTCTATCTTCAGAATTCATGGACCTTTTCTATTCGGCGCGACGGACAAGATCGAGCAAATCACATCTCGATTACCGGATCTGCCGCCGGTCCTGATTCTAAGGTTACGCAACATGACCGCGATTGATTCCACCGGCCTACAAGCCTTAGAAAGTTTGGCGGATCTGGTCCACGATTCGGGACGAGAACTGATTCTCTGCGGAGCCAGGGAACAACCTTCCAGAATCATGCATCAGACCGAGTTTCAGCGACACATCGGAAAAGAAAATATGTGCGAAAGTGTCGATGAGGCACTCGAACGCGCTCGGATGGTCTTTTCTGAGGCCGCGACGCCTGACCCTGTGGGCAAAGGTTGAGGAGCCAGTTCGGAATTGCGGGTCGCATATAACTTTAGAACACGCAACGCGCTTATTATGCGGCCTCAGGGCAAGCCGGTGGCGCGCGCGCCGTCGACGAATGCCTGCCAGCCTTGTTTCGGGGTACCGTCGAGTTGGCGCAAGCCCAAGGAGCACAGGTAGGCCTTGAAATTGACGTCGTTGGGCAAGCCGTAGTAGGCGCCCCACTGATCACATTGCGCGGGACTGAAATCGTGTAACGCGAAGTAGTTTAGAAAGGGTATAGCGGCAGAATTCGCACTCCAGGCGGTGTACACGTTGTTCACGAATCGCGCCTGCTGTGCTTCGTTGCTCGATAGCGTGGCGGAAGTCGGGTAGCCGACTTCCTGCAGCACCAGGGGGCGGCCGCCGGTCATTGCGACCATCGCGGGAATATCGGTGAGGGCGACCGCCGGGTCAAAGGGAACAAAGGCGGGGCCGAGCGGGTAGTACGTGAGAATCCAGATATCACTGCCGGAGTTCAGGTCCGCGACTTGTGTACGGGTGCTGCCGCTTGCGCCTGAAAATGTTGCGGTGACACCGACCTTTATCGAGGGCTGGTGCGCGTGGACGTAGGCTAGCGCGTCGTTATAAAAGGCCTTATAAGCTGGCCACTCCGCGCGATGATTCGCCAAGTAGACATCCACTTCGTTGCCGATCGATAGGTAGAGAACTTGTCCGTTCAATCGGGGGAAGATGGCATCTAACAGGGCGTGAAAACGATTCAACATTACCGGCGAGTCGAAAGCAGTTCCGGCTAAGTCGGTGGGTATTTCTTTGCCTGTGGTGTTGATGACCTGAATTCCGATCAGCAGCCGCATGCCGCGCGTTCTACCCAGATAATCGATCCCGTTGGAAAGGTCGTTCAATGCGAAATTGCCGGCACTTGGCTCCAGATTCTTCCACGTATAGGAGATGAACTGGCCGCGTGCTCCGGCGTTGTAAACCATGTCGATGGCTGCCACAAGATCGCCGGGCGCGGTGGGCTGCTTCAGTGATGCGGAGATCGAAAGCACCCGTGCACCAGTTGGCGGCGGAGGAGGGGGCGCCGGCGCGTCGCTCGAGCAACTCACCGTAGCGCCAACCAACAGGAGCACCGCAAGCGACAGGGGTAGCGCAAGCAAAGTCGGTTTTTTGTTTGAAGGGATGAGGACCTCCTTGCGTCGGGTCACGCCGTAAAAATGTGACGCCCCTCTTTCCCGGTGTGGTCCTTAGTGGGTAGTCTCTGTCTTAGCCAGCATGATAGCCGAGTTCTTGGCCGCCGCTTCGTAATACCGCACCATTCGCTGCGGTTCTTCCGCCTTATAAGGCGCCAGGTTATGCGCCCAGCGAAACCCGATGGGTTGAAACCAAAGCTCCGCATCCACTTTGAACGGTCCGGTTGCGCCACCGGTCGCGACCACGTAGCGCACCGAGCTTCCGGTGTCCGTGAATCCCGGATCGTTGGCCGCGTCGCCGGTCACGGCGATATCCTTTTCCGCGGTGGCCTTATCGAAGCCGTGCGGCAACAGCCGATTGTCCTTCAAGTACCCGACAGCACGGAGCAGACCGGTGGTAACCTTGCCCTGCGAATCCTTCAGGATCGGTTCGTAAATTTCCACTTCCTGTGAACTGGTAATCTCCCGATAATGCGGCTCGAACTTCAGAGGATCTTCGTCGTTGTCGTTGCCGACAATCGACCCGTCCGGATTGAGCGCACCGGACTCAAACACCACGCGGCCATTGCCATCCTTCACCGCAAAATGCAGCCACGCGCGCCGCGAAGGATAAGCTGTAGGCAGCTTATGCCCGCCCAGATTCTCCACGTGCACATCCACGGAAAGCCCATTCGGCGTCGCATCCACGCGGGTAATCGTCACTTTCGCCGCTTGCGTTTTTAGAAATTCAGCGGTGCGCTTCATGGCCCTATCCATTTCCTCGGGCTGCGCCTCCGTCGCCAAATCGTTGCGATGATCTTGCAGCATCCCTTCCATTACGAAATTCGAGCCGACAAACACGTGTCGATGCATTCCCTCGCGTGGCGGGCCGTACAGCGCCGTGATGGCCACAGCCTCATTTACCAACGGCATGTGGCAGTCCTGGCAGGTTTGCTTGTTCGCGTAGTCGCTATGCTGCCACTCCTGGAAGGGTACCTGCTCCGGGAACTTCGCGAGATGCTCACCGTTCGGGCCAAGTGCCGTGGTGTAGAGCGTATGGCAACTGCCGCAGAGACCGGCATCGCGCATGTGGTCCGACTTGGTCGGGAGGTACGTCGCCGTCGAGGAATGCATCACGGTCTGGTGACCTTTGTCGACGTTGAAAGGCCCATACTCGGGTCGCAAGTTGTTCTGTACCGGTTTCGCGAACACCACGTTGCCCACGAAGGTCGCGGCCGTCCCCAGCCCGGTGTTCTCAATCTGGTGGCAAACCGAGCAGGTTACGCCGTCTGCTGCCGCGCCCCCGTTGGGAAACTTCTTCAACGGAAGGCGCGCAAAGACCTCAGTGTGCTTTCCCGCATCCCTGTCGGCCATCCGGATGGCGGGCATATGGCAGATCGAGCATTCGCCTTCGATGACCTGCTTCGACTCCGGATGATCAATTGACTCCCGGCGCACGCTTCCTTGCCAATAAGGATCGCGGGCCGAGTTAGCCATAATGCTGGCGCTCCAGTCGAATCCGATCGAAATGTCTTCGCCCGAACTCGTCTTGAGCCCGTTATGACAAGCCACGCAGCGATCCGAGGTGAGAAAAAAAGTCCCCGGCGGTATTTTGTCGCCCTTCGCGTTCTCTGTCTTCGACTGGCCGCGCAGCGTTGCGGTAATCCCGATCACCGCGAGTCCCAGAACAAGGGCACTACACCAACGGAGTCTCATCGCCAACCTTGCCAAAACTTTCCATCCGCCCGGTCCCAGAGCAGATAGAACTGCACGTGCGGCGTTCGCCCTGCTGTATTGCTGATCGGCTCCCGCACCCCAAAGGCTACCCGGATGTGTTGCCGCCTGCTGATGGTGATCTGCATCTCCGGGAGAATGTCCCAATTGGTGGCTGCCCCGGGCGCGAAATCACGTACCGCCAGAAACTCAACCATAGGTGAAAACAGCCGTCCGAGCATGTGGTCCTGAGCCAGCGCCTGCCCTACCGCGACTCGCCAGTACATGCTGCGGGGAGCCACCTTGGTATCAAACGGCAGGTCCGCCCCCAACTGGGTTTGCACAAACGTGTTCTCCTTGAACAGCTGGTCGAATGCTGCAAAGGGTTCGAACTGCGCGGTCCCGGCACCGAACCCGCGCTTGCTGTCCCCGGTGGGCAGCAGAAAACCGCCCTGCAGACTCAGGATCGAGCCCGTCCGCAGACTGGAAAACATCTCGCGCTTCAGCGCCAGGGTAATGTCTCCAAAACCCGCCGTCCAGTTGTGCGCCTGGTCCGCATAGTTCACGGGAACATCGGTTTCAAGCTGGGTGCGAGCGTCAATGATGGTTCGTTCATCAATGATGTCGGTAGTCCACGACGGCGCCCCCGAAGCACTCGCCGCCGTAGTAATCAGAACCTCGTTCTCTGGAAACGCCTTCTCGGTAACCAAGGCCTTTGGCAAATTCAACTCGCCCAGCGGAAAGTGATGGACATTCTTGCAAAGGGAGCGCATGTAGGCGATCACATCGTTGATTTCCGCGTCCGTCAGCAGATCCCCGAAGGCAGGCATAATCTGCGAGAACCCGCGCGATGGCCCTCCATGTATGATCACTGCCTTCCAAGCGCTGTTCGGCTCAGGCGTTGTCGCAGCGCAATCCGTAAACTCCGGAAACGTATCAGGCCGCTTGAAAACCGTGCTCGCCATGGGCGCGCCCTTCCCCTCGCTCCCGTGACAGGTAATGCAGCCGCCGTTGTAAATCTTCTGTCCATTCTTCACATTCGGAGGTTTCGCATAGTGGATGGTTTGTGCGGAAAGAAGCAAAGGGAGACCAAGAAGCACGACAAGCCACACGATACGTGCGCGCGGCGATGCCGGCAGAAACCTTAGGGGGAATTTGCGCAATGGGGATTCGGAGACGGCAGTCATGGAGTCTTTATCTGTCACCCGCTTTTTTTCCTTCGGTACCGTGGAGCCACCAGAACGTAAATTCTATTCCTTCTCTCAACTCCTGTGTAGTCGGATTACCGGACATTGGCATTGGTTACTCTTTTTTTGATCCGTTTAGCTGTGCGGCCGTAGAATGTAGCCTCGCATGCCGCGTACATGAAACGTCCCCTCGAAGTCACGATCACAGGTGGTCTGTTCGTCGTTGCGGGTTTAGTAGGCCTCGTCTATCACCTTTCGGAACGTCCACTCGATCATTGGATCGTGCTGATTTCCATCATTCGGATTATCGCTGTCGGCGGCGGAGTCTTCTTGCTCATGGGTCACAACTGGGCTCGCTGGCTGCTGCTCGCTTGGCTCGCCTTTCACGTTGCCGTCAGCGCATTTCACTCGCTGCCGGAATTTATGCCGCATGTCGTGCTGTTGATGATAGTCGGCTATGTCCTATTGCGACCGCCTACTTCCAAATATTTTCAGTCTGCGCCATCAGAGTGAGGCAATCCGACGGGCTCGACGAGCTGCAAAATTCCTTTGGCGCGGTTTCCACTTGTCGCGAGAAGGATGACTACGACGATAGGGCCCATTTTAGAGTATACACCGTAGACCTAAATGGTATACGCTGTATACAATGTGACTGCGAGCCCTACGACCACTCGGAGAATCGCCATTGCCGGCCGCCGCCTGCTCGACAAGGAAGGGGCCGAGGCCGTGACCATGCGCCGCGTAGCCAAGGCCGTGGGTATCACGCCCATGGCGATCTACCGCCACTACTCGGACCGCGCGGCTCTGCTGAATGCCTTAGCGGACGAGGGTTTCGAGGAGTTAGCCGCCCGGCTGACCGTCAAACGCTTCTCCACCAACATCGAGGGACGGCTCACACAGATGGGGGAGATTTACTTGAATCATGCCCTTCAGAATCCACGACTCTTCGAGCTCATGTTCTTGGAGCCGCGCGAAGGCGCTCGCCGCTATCCCCAGGACTTCAAGGCTGGCCAGTCTCCCACTGCCAACCTGATGGCGGAGGCAATACGGGAAGGGATGAACAGCGGCCATTTCCGCGAAGACGATGTGTGGGAGATCGTCTTCGAGATGGGTGCCTTGTCGCATGGCCTGATCATGCTGTACCTGGGCGGGCGTATGGGCATGACTCCCGCTCGCTTTCGCGCTCTCTACCGCCGGTCCTTAAGGAGATACATCCGTGGCATCCGCGCCTGACTATCGCCGTAGCGGCTTCGCCTGCCTGGCGGTGGTATCCGCAGCGGGATTGGCTTGGTTCGGCAGTGGCCTAGACCCCTGGTGGCCGCTGTTATGGTTCGCGCCGCTCCCCGTATTGCTTTTCGCCTCGCGGAGCTCATGGTGGGGCGCAGCTCTCGCTGCATTCTTCGCCTGGCTCGCCGGCAATTTCAATATGTGGCATTACTTCCGCGTGCTGCATACGCCGCCCGCGATCTGGATGAGCATCTTCTGCATCTCGGCGCTGCTGTTCACGGCATCGGTGTTGCTGTTCCGCGCGCTGCTGCGATGCGGCGCCTGGTGGAGCGCGTTGCTGGCGTTCCCGGCAACATGGGTGTCCTTCGAATACCTGCTCAATGTCAGTTCGCCCCACGGCACGGCGGGCAGTCTCTCCTATTCACAACTGAATTTCCTTCCGTTCCTGCAACTTGCCTCCGTCACCGGCCCCTGGGGCATGAGTTTTTTGCTGCTGCTATTTCCTGCCACGCTCGCCATTGGCGTGCATCTACGTCATGCGGCGCCGAAGCAGGGGTTGCGAATTGTTGGGGCGGGGCTGGGCGCGATTGTGCTGGCGCTGATCTTTGGCGCAGTGCGCCTGGCGCTCCCAATGCCGGGTCAACGAGTAAGGGTAGGCCTCGTCGCGTCGGACGCGCCAGGCAATGTGGATGTGGCGGATGAGGGCACGAAAACGGAGCGGTTGTTCCGTGACTATGCCTCTGCGGCGGAAGGGCTGGCCGCCCAGGGGACGCAAGTCATCGTGCTGCCGGAAAAGCTGGGAGTGGCCGTGGATCCCGATACCAAGAGCACCGACACCATCTTCCAATCCTTGGCCGACAAGACTGAATCCAGGATCGTCGTGGGATTGATCGAGGT
>Ga0209117_1000134_pt1 | contig 47424 bp, 33 predicted proteins | sample BlaSpr_A8_OM2_M2_FD_187978 | JGI IMG/M metagenome (GOLD analysis project Ga0209117, IMG submission 187978) | Forest soil microbial communities from Thunder Bay, Ontario, Canada - Black Spruce, Ontario site 2_A8_OM2_M2 (SPAdes) (version 2) | ecosystem: Environmental > Terrestrial > Soil > Boreal... | reverse complement strand
GTGGAAAGCCGCCTAGGACAAGCCCGGGCGTCAGGAAGACTTGCTTCTTTCCGTCCAAGGTGCCACCGGACCAAAACGTAGAATTCTGCTCGAGCATGGGCCATATCTTTCCCTTGATCTTATAATCCACCTCAGTATTAAAGACGATCGCCCGCCCGAGGAGAATCCCTCCGGTCGCTGGAAGACTTGCACCAATCGTACTCTGGATATCCCACGGACCGATGCCCTTAGCGGCTCCGAAAGTCGGGGACAGAATTGTATGACCGGATCCGTTCGGCGGAGTACCTGTGGGAAACGAGCCACCGAAGAACAATCCCACGAAATAGTCGCCATGGCCTTCAGGTGCTGAGAACGCGCGGTACTTTACTTGGAAGGAAATATCTCCAAATCCGTCAGGTAGGCTCGCTTGATGTACGAGATAGGGCGGCGGAGAGACCCCCACTTCGAGACGCGTCGTCGGAATGATTTCCAGACCTCGCGAGGTGCCGTAGTTGGAAGTTACGGTTCCACCCACGGGATCTTGCTGCCAGGCCATGTCATATCGATACTGCTCGACCAGCATGACGTGGGTCGTGATGATCGGCGCAACAAAGTGTGGTTGGCTAGCTCGAGCCTTGTCAACAGTTCGCATCCAACGATGCACCCAATCGTTTTGATCCGACCCCGCGGATGTGGTCGTCCCGCTTTCGCTCTCGGCTGACGATGCGGCTGAGCGTGCACTAGTGTGTTCACACGGTTGCATCGAAGTGGCGCCACTGGAAGCGCAGGGCATTTCAGATGTCTGCGCCATCATCCGGGAAGATAGCGCAAACATTCCTCCGCTGGCCAATAAGAGAAGGTTAACCAGTCGAATTGTCCATACGGGCTTGCCCATTGTGCAAGTGTCCTTTACCGCTGCTGCGAGTCCGCGCTAAGGGCCGCATCGAACTGTCGCTTCAACGCGGTGGGTAGCGAGACCAATTTGGTAAATCCTCCAAGCTCAATTGCGAGCTTTATCTGCAAATGCTATTGCTTGAGAGCGCCAATCGCGGCTCGATTTGCCCTGGCTCGCCGCGTTGTCTCCACTTAACGCGGCACGATCACTTGCTCGTCTCTCGGTATTGCGTCCAGCGTCGCGCGGTCGATATTGAGATGTGCCATTACCAGCTCGGGCGGCGTGTGGGTCAGCCATTCCGACAGCGACAAATCTTGATAGAAGCTGCTTTTGAACATCTCCAGGAAGACCAGGTCTGTTTCCCCTGTATTCTCGATGTAATGCAACAGGGTTTTTTCCACGTACCCGACGTCTCCCGCCTGAAAGTCCATGGTGCGAGCGCGGTTACCCGTCGACACCACCGTCATTCTTCCCTTGCCGACGATGTAGTACTGCCATTCGTCGGCGTTGGGGTGCCAGTGCAACTCCCGCAGCCCTCCCGGGTGAACCGTGACCAATGCCATCGCAATGTTGGAGGCCTTGAACGTGCTCGAATCAACGATGCGTACCTCTCCGCTTTTCGTGCGCTTCGTCGGCGGCATTTCCATGGTACGAAAAGCGAAATCGGTCGGTGACTTCCCAAGCGCTCCCGCAGCTGTTTTCTGGTCCGCCGCCAGTGCTCCGGGAACAGCAGTCTGGAAAATGAATAGCTCCTGCTTGGGGAGATTTTTTAAAGCCAGTTCGGCAACCCCGAAGTTCTTTGACAGGACCTCGGGCGGCAGGTGCGCCATCGAGTCGCTCAGCAGAACCGTATCTGACTCCGAAAAATCTCCCTCGTCGAACACCAGCATGAATTCCGTACCGTCCGGCCCGAGGCCTTGAATCGAATGTGGAATCCCGCTTGGGAAAAACCATAGGTCATTTTGCTTTACATCGGCAACAAAGCTTTTGCCGTCCCGGTCAATGCCGGTGATCCGCGCCGACCCGTAGAGCACGATCGCCCATTCATTCGCGGTGTGCCAGTGCAGTTCGCGAACACCTCCGGCTGTAAGTCTCATGTTCACGCCCGCCATGGAGTGTGAGACGGGTAATTCCCGAACGGTCACCTCCCGCGACCATCCGCCTTCGTAAGTCCGCTTGTTCGCAAAAGAAAACGGATATTTGAACGTTGGAATCGTGCTCTTGGAATCGGTGGCGGGTGGCCAAGCGGAGTCCGGATTCTGTGCGCTCAGGGGTGTATTTGTGGGACCGGGATCAGTTGCGCTCCGGTCAGTCGAGCGTTGGGTTTCCTGCGCCATACCGCCACTTACCGCCATAGTGCCCGCCGCAACAGCCAGGGCGGCTGAGCCGACTCCAAGAAATCCGCGGCGCGACAATTGATGTTTGGTGCCGTCATTCTCCATTGTGTGTAACCTCCTTCGTTTTGGTTCCGATTGCCAACGGCTGTTCCTGAGCTGCGCGACCAAATCCGAATCACCTCTAGGGCAATTGTGATTCCAGATTTATCACAATTGAGCTGCGCGCGTATCTGTATGGAGCCAAAGGTTTTGCAATCGTCGAGCAATTTTCTGAACTTCTCTGCGCCCGCGTATCTCGCAAGCGATGTCCAGATTTCTGACAGTATGTCAGGTGCGGCTAGGGCACAAATGGAGGATCTCCGCGTTGCGCCGGAATTGCCGGGCAATTGACACCGTGGCCGCGTTTCGACATGTGCAGCCCCAACGCTAAGAGGCAAGTTTGCCAAGCTTCCCCTTGTATGCTCCTCGTTAGCAATGGCTTGCATCACTCTTTGACTTCCTCGCAAGAAGGCACGCCGCGTGCTTCCCTCACGGTGAGCAGTGGCTTGTAAGAACAAAAGTGCCGCGGATCGCGCTGCGTTCGCGAGACAGAGTACGGAGTCAGCATGAATGCAATCAGGTGGGAGAAAAATAAACTCGGATTTGTAGGAATCGGTCAGATGGGCGGGCGGATTGCGCAGCGGTTGCTGGAATCCGGCTTCAAGCTGATCGCTTATGACCGCAACCGCAGCAAGGCGGAAGAGTTAATTCGATACGGCGGTACTGTCGCGGAAAGTGTTGCGGATCTTTCCTCGAGTTGCAATGTTGTGTTGTCGTGCCTTTCAAACGACGAAGCTGTCCTGAACATTTATGGAGGAGCTGAGGGCGTATTCGCCCATGCGCATCCCGGCTCACTGGTCATCGAGATGAGCACGGTATACCCGGAGACCTCGCGGCAGCTCGCTAGACAAGGTTCAAATTGTGGAGTCGACGTCCTCGACGTGACCATATCGGGGAGTACACCGGCTGCGGAAAGGGGGTTGCTAACGCTGTTCGGCGGTGGTGACAAAGCATGTTTTGCGGCCGCTGAGCCGATTTTCCGCGCGATCGCGCAAAAGTATTTTTATCTGGGGCCGAGCGGTTCCGGAGCGACGATGAAGCTTGTGGCAAACACGCTGCTGGGAATTGGAATGCAGGCGATTGCCGAAGCAGTGGCACTTGGGGAAACGGCTGGTCTTGATCGCAATCGCTTGCTGGACGTATTGTCCCAGACCGCAGTGGTTGCTCCAGCGCATACGGGCAAACTGCAAAGAGCGATGAAGAGCGATTACAGTCCGCAATTCCCGATTCGGCTAATGAACAAGGATTTCGGGTTGATTCTCAATCTCGCGGATGCGGTTGGCGCGCGAATGCCCGCGGCGGGAGCTGCTTTTGAGATCAATGCGAGGCAATTGGAGGAAGGAGCGGAGCAAGATTTTTCGGCCGTGATACTGCGGATGGAAAAGGAAGCCCATTTGGATTTTACGGGCGAGGAGCTGGTTCAAAAATTAAGTACGGGAGGTCTATCGTGAGCAAGAAAGAGCTTTCAGCAAGCGCAGGTGGAAATGTTTTGCTTGGCGGGGAGATTTCCGTGCATCGTCTCGGATTCGGGGCGATGCGCCTTACTGGCGAAGGCATCTGGGGGCCGCCAAAAGATCGCCAAGGGGCGTTAGCGGTTCTTCGCCGAGCCGTGGAGCTTGATGTCAATTTTATTGATACCGCGGACTCTTACGGCCCAAACGTAAGCGAGGAACTCATTGCCGAAGCGTTGTTTCCATACCCGGCTGACCTTGTAATTGCCACCAAAGGAGGCTGGAACCGTCCTGGTCCGAATCAGTGGACCCACGACGCAACTCCCTCGCACCTTCGCAAGGCGGTTGAGGAAAGCCTTAAGAGACTGCGCCTGGAGCGCATCGACGTGTATCAACTACATATTCCGGACCCCGCCGTCTCGTTTGAAGCATCGTTAGAAGCTCTGGCCCAACTGCAAGAGGAAGGCAAGATCCGCCTGGTCGGGTTGTCCAACGTCACGCAGGAGCACATCGAGCGAGCGCGGAAAATTGTTCCTATCGTCTCCGTGCAGAACCGCTATAGCTTTGGCGACCGTGAATGGGACTACGTGGTGGATTACTGCGAGCGCAATGAAATTGCTTTTATTCCGTGGTTCCCACTGGGAGCAGGCAAAGTTGCCGGCGAGGTGCTGAATCGAATCGCGCAAGCACACGGTGCGAGCCCCACGCAAATAGCGCTGGCCTGGCTCCTGCGACGATCCCCAATTACGCTGCCCATCCCAGGGACTTCCTCGATCGAACATCTCGAGCAGAACGTTGCGGCGGCTTCCCTGCGCCTGGCGGAGGAAGAATATGACCAGCTTTCTCGCGTTGGTCGCCACGCGTTTGCCCGATCCGGTTAACATGAAGGCCTCTGGTGTTAAGATTAGTTGCAGAAATCTACACCGCGTAATGCCGGAGTGGAAGGATGTCCAGTTCCAATCCTCTTCTGTGGCCCAGACGGCCTGTAATTCGGGGCTATGGGGTTGCGGTTCTATCGGTCATCGCAGCACTGATCATTTCACGGTGGCCGGTGCTGCATTTGCAAGATGCTCCTGTGTCACTGTTCCTTTGCGCCGTCATGTTAAGCGCATGGTTCGGCGGAGTAGGGCCAGGATTGCTCGCTACGGGCCTATCTGTTTTTGCTTTCGACTATTATTACATTCCTCCAATCTATTCTCTGGTTGCAAAGCCCGGTGAGATACCACGCCTTCTCCTCTTTATAGTGTCAACCCTGTTCGTCGGGTTGTTGAGCGCCGCGCAAAGGGGCGCCACGGAATCGCTCCGACGTGCACGCGATGACCTGAAAGAAACAGTTCAAGAGGTCCAGAGAGCCAACGAAGCGTTGCAAGCAGAGAGTCGCGAACGCAAGCGGGCGGAAGAGATTTCGCGCCAGGCGCAGGCGGATCTGGCACACGTCAGCCGTGTGACCACCATGGGAGAGCTGACTGCGTCGCTGGCGCACGAAGTGAACCAGCCGATTGGCGCCGCCGTTACCAACGCCAATGCCTGCATTCGCTGGCTGGCGCGCGACACCCCCAATGTGGAAGAGGCTCGCGCGGCGGCCATGAGAGGCGCGAAAGACGGAATGCGTGCGGCAGAAATCGTCAGCCGGATTCGTCTGCTCTTCAAGAAAGGAACTCCGCAATTGGAGTTGGTGGATGTAAACGAAGTTGTTCGAGAGATGATTGTCCTGCTGCACGGCGAGGCAACGCGATACAACATATCAGTCCGAACGGAGCTGGCGCCGGAGCTTCTCCCGGTCCTGGGGGATCGCGTGCAATTGCAACAGGTCATGATGAACCTGATGCTCAATGGCATCGATGCGACGAAGGATGTGGATGGGACGCGAGAGCTCGCTATCAAATCGCAGCAAGCGGAAAACGAGCAAGTTGTGTTGATCGTCAGCGATACCGGAGTGGGCCTTCCCATGGAACAGCGGGACCAGATCTTCCAGGCGTTTTTTACCACCAAACCTCACGGCACCGGCATGGGACTTCGAATCAGCCGGTCCATCGTTGAGTCGCATGGCGGGCGCTTGTGGGCTGTCGACAACTCTCCGCGCGGCGCCAGTTTTCATTTCTCTTTACCCACCAGTGTCGAGGCAACGGAATGAATCCCGCGGACGCTCCCACGGTTCTCTGCACGCTCCGCCCTTATGGGATGAAATGGGAGAGTTACTCGACCTTTTGTTGTTCACACCGGTGAGCAAGGCGGTAAGTATGAGCAACCCTGCACCAGTCACAATACCAACTGAGCCAATCGGCAGTATCCCAAGACCCGTTGATCTGATTGAGCGAGTCGCCAAGACCGACGGTGAGGATCCTGACCTCGCTACTTTCTATGAAGACGCGATTCGAGATACGATCGAGCGGTTTGAGGCCACAGGATCTCCCGTTGTTACCGATGGCGAACAGAGGAAGTATCACAACTTCTGCACGTACAGCGTGTATGGGCTTCCGAACACGGCGCCAGATGGTTTTATAATTCCATTTGCGGACGGTCATACGCGCCGCATGTCGCGGCTCACACGCGGTCCTTTCCGTTACCGGCGGTACGCTGACAGTTACTTGGATGTCGCCATGCGCTATGCGCACGTGCCGGTCAAGCAGGCGGTAATATCGCCTTCGGCCCTCAGTCTGATGTATTCCGAAAGGATTCCGAATTATTCTCGCGAGCAATTCATCGAGGATTTGTTGAACGAGCATGAAACCGAGATACGCCGTTGTCTCAACAAGGGCGCGCATAAGGTTCAGGTGGACTTCACCGAGGGACGGCTGGCGGTGAAGCTCGATCCCTCTGGGAGCTTGCTCAACAGCTTCATCGACTTAAACAATCTTGCGCTGTCCCGGTTCTCGCCGGAAGAACGCAGGCGCATCGGGGTGCATACCTGCCCGGGAAATGATTTCGATTCGACGCACAGCGCCGACGTCGATTACGCAGATTTGCTACCCAGCTTGTTTGAGCTGAAGGCTGGAAATTTCTACATCGCGATGGCGGGTGAACGGGACCGCCGCCACGCTCTGAAGATCATCCGCAAACATCGGAAACCGGATCAGCGGGTTTTCGTGGGAGTTACTGCTCCAGCCGATCCGCGTATTGAGACCGCGGAAGAAGTGCGGGACCGCGTACTTGAAGCCTGTGAGTACATACCGTTGGAGCAACTCGGTACTACTGACGACTGCGGATTTTCTCCTTTCAGCGATGACACTTCCACCAGCCGTGACACAGCGTTTGCCAAGATTCGGGCCCGTGTGCTGGGAACGAAACTTGCCGAGGATCTTATCGGAGGTGGCGCGTGACTCCGAAGGGCGACGAAAACGAGCTGCTGCGATCGGTTGCCCTGCAGAATGCAAACAGCATTCTGGCGGCACGCCGGCGCGCCGAGCGGCGAAGCGAGGCGTACCTGGCGGAAGCACAAAGGCTCAGTCATACCGGGAGCTTCGGTTGGAAGCCCTCCACCGATGAAATCATTTGGTCCGAAGAGACATTTCGAATCTTCCAATACGATCGATCGATAAAACCTACTGTGGAACTTGTTTTGCAGCGGGTTCACCCGGAAGACCTGGCCCGTGGCAAGCAGATCATTGAGAGCGCTTTGCAGGACGGGAAGGATTTTGATTTGGAGCATCGCTTGCTGATGCCAGATGGTGCCGTCAAACATGTTCACATTGTTGCTCATGCGGAAAGAGATGAGTCCGGAGAACTGGAGTTTGTTGGGGCGGTGATGGACACCACCGAGGGCAAGCGGGCGGAGAAAAAGCTGCGCCGCAGTGAAGAATCTTTGCTTGAGGCGCAGAAACTAAGTCACACGGGCAGTTGGCGACATGATGTTGCATCGGGGGCAGTCGTAGTCTCGCCGGAAGTCTATCGGATACACGACATCCAATCTGATGACGATGCAACGAACACGGAATTCTTCTTTAGTAAGTTCCATCCTGAGGACCGGAAGCGAGTTGTGGATCTTTTTCAAAGAGCCGAAATCGAAAAAACCGAGTTTAATGTGGATTACCGTATTGTTCTTCCGGACGGGACGATCAAGCACCTCCACACAACTGGTCATCCTGTCTTGAACGAGTCAGGCGACCTCATGGAATTTGTCGGGACCGCGATGGACGTCACCGCAGCAAAGCATGCGGAAGAAGCGTTGCGGCGAAGCGAGAGTTATTTGTCGGAAGCGCAGAGGCTCACGCATATCGGGAGTTGGGCCTGGCGGGTAGCGGGAAGAGATGCCGTGCATCTTTCCGAGGAATGGTATCGCATACATGGATTCGATCCAGAAGATGGGTTGCTGGCTTGGGAAAAACGGCTGCAGCGCATTCATCCGGAGGATCGAGTCAAGTGGCAAGAGATAATCGATCGAGCAATCCGTGAGAAATCGAATTACGAAGTGGAAGTCCGATTCCTTCTTCCGGACGGCACAGTCAAATACATTCGCACTGTCGGCCATCCAGTTTTGAACGCATCTGGGGATGTGGAGCAATTCGTGGGTAGCGCGATGGACATCACCGAGCGCAAACGGACGGACGTGTTGCTGGGCGGCGAGAAACGGCTTCTCGAACGGATAGCCAAGGGCGATTCTCGCGAGCTCATCCTGGAGGGCGCATGCCTGCTTGTCGAAGAACTGGCCACTGGTTCTTTGTGTTCAATACTCTTGTTTGACCCAAGTGCAAACTGCCTTCGGCACGGTGCCGCACCCAGCCTGCCTAAAACCTACACGGAAGCAATCGATGGAGCAGTCATCGGCCCGTGTGTAGGTTCGTGCGGAACGGCTGCATACCGGGCGGAGACCGTGATCGTCTCCGACATCGCCACGGATCCGCTGTGGGAAGATTTCCGCGAGCTGGCGTCGGCGCACGGGTTGCGAGCGTGCTGGTCCACCCCGATACTTTCTTCCGCAGGTAAGGTGTTAGGGACGTTCGCCACCTACTATCGCGAACCGCATATCCCCAGTTCGCAAGAACATAATGTCATAGAGCGAATCACCCATCTGGCGAGCATCGCCATTGAGCGCGATCAGGGTGAAGCGGTGTTGCGTCAGGCGCTAGCAGACCTCGCGCACGTCAACCGGGTAACCACCATGGGAGAGCTGACCGCTTCGCTGGCGCACGAAGTAAATCAACCGATTGCCGCCGCAGTCACAAACGCGAATACCTGCCTGCGCTGGCTGACGCGTGAGCACCCCGATGTGGAAGAGGCGCGTGCGGCTGCGTCCAGAATCGTTAAAGATGCAACCCGTGCGGCGGACATCGTCACAAAGACCCGCATGCTTTTCAAAAAGAGTACTCCGCCACGTGAGTTGGTGGATATCAACGAAATCATTCAAGAGATGGTCCTGCTTCTGCGGAGCGAGGCAGCGCGATACAACATATCAGTGCGGACAGAACTGGCCGCGAATCTTCCCCCGCTCATGGGAGATCGCGTGCAGTTGCAGCAGGTCATGATGAACCTCATCGTGAACGGAATCGATGCGATGAAGGACGTTGACAGGGTGCGGGAACTGGCCATCAAATCGCAGAGAGGGGATAACGATCAAGTTCTGGTTTCCGTCAGCGATACCGGCGTTGGTCTGCCGAAGCAGCAGGCGGACCAAATCTTCAAGACGTTCTTTACGACGAAGCTGCAAGGCACCGGTATGGGACTATCCATCAGCCGCTCCATCGTGGAATCGCACGAGGGCCGTTTGTGGGCGACTGATAACTCTTCAACAGGCGCAAGTTTTCATTTCACTTTACCGGGCAAGGCTGAGTTACGCGAATGACTCCCGCAGGTACTCCAACAGTGTACGTGGTTGATGACGATCCTTCTCTGCGTGCGGCCCTTGAGGGATTGCTCAAATCCGAAGGCTTACGGTCTGAATTGTTTGAGACCGCGGAAGAATTTCTGCGCAGCAAGCGGCCTGAGGGGCCAAGCTGCCTGGTTCTGGACGTGAGCCTTCCCGGAGTCAGCGGTCTGGATTTTCAGCGCCAATTGGCTGACGCGGGCATCCAAATTCCCATCATTTTTATTACCGGTCATGGGGATATTCCCATGACAGTGAAGGCCATGAAATCCGGCGCGGTGGAATTTCTGACCAAACCGTTCGGAGACGAGCAACTGCTGGACGGTATTCACCAGGCTTTGGATCGCGACCGGGTGAGGCGACAGCAGCATAGCGAGCTGGCCGGCGTACGAAAATGTTACGAAATGCTGACCGCACGGGAGCGCGAAGTGATGGGCTTGGTGGTTTCCGGCATGCTCAACAAGCAAATAGCCTTCGATCTAGGCACTAGTGAAATCACCGTGAAGATCCACCGCGGCAACGTGATGCGCAAGATGCGGGCGGATTCACTGGCGGAGTTGGTGAGAATGGCGGGGAAACTGGAGCTTCCGCCGTTAAAAAAATAACCCGAACCCCATCCTCAAAGACCACCGCGATAATCGAGCCCGGTCTTATACACCCGTCTTATACCAAAGTATAATTGCGCCACTTCAGTGACGCTGCTAAATTGCGACCATGGTTACTCCGGGAAGGTCGAAATTAGTGGCGATCGTCGATGACGATGATTCGATGCGCAGCGCATTGGTAGGCCTGCTGGAATCCGCCGAACTGGACGCACAATCGTTCGCCTCGGCGGAAGAATTCCTGCAATCCGGCCAACAGCATGCGATCGCGTGTTTAATTGCAGATATCCGCATGCCGGGAATGTCCGGCCTGGAACTGCAGGCACAGTTGAACGCCGAACGGCGCAGGATTCCAATCATTTTCATCACGGCACATGGCGACGAAAAAATGCGGATGCGAGCCTTGCGAGCAGGTGCAGTGGAATTTATGGCAAAACCGTTCAACGACGAAGCATTGCTTGAAAGTGTTCGCGCGGCTCTGGAAAGTTGATTCTTCTAACCTAAGCGCAGCAATAACGAGCGCAAAGGAGGTCCTCCATGGCGGCTGTCGTAGGATTTGGGTCCGGTGACCAGAACCGTAGTTCGCGCAGATTCGAGCAGATCATAGGCAACAGTCCTGCTCTGGAATCGGTGCTCGAACAAGTCGAACAGGTCGCGCCTACGGATTCCACGGTTCTTATACAGGGAGAAACAGGCACCGGCAAGGAGCTGATCGCGAGGGCGATTCACAACCTCAGCATGCGGTGCGGACGCCCATTCATAAAGTTGAATTGCGCTGCCATCCCGTTCGATCTACTGGAAAGCGAACTTTTTGGTCACGAGAGAGGCGCGTTTACTGGCGCCATCGCGCAAAAGATCGGTCGTTTCGAGTTAGCTGACAAAGGGACGCTGTTCCTGGACGAGGTAGGAGATATTCCGCCGGGACTGCAGCCCAAACTGCTGCGTGTCCTACAGGAACAGGAGTTCGAGCGCCTGGGCAGCACCCGGACTCATCAAGTGAACGTTCGGCTTGTAGCTGCGACCAACCGAAATTTGGTTGACATGGTGAAGCGCAACGAATTTCGCAGCGACCTCTACTATCGTCTGAATGTGTTTCCGCTCCCCTTGCCGCCGTTGCGGGCACGCCGCGAAGACATTTCAGCGCTGGTGGAACATTTTGTGGAATTTTATGCCCGCCGAATGGGTAAGCAAATCGAAATCATTCCTCCCGAGACAATGATTGTACTCGCCTCCTATCAGTGGCCGGGGAATATTCGCGAGCTCCAGAATTTTATCGAGCGGAGCGTAATCCTTAGCTCGGGCAGCATCCTACATTGCCCTCTCGCAAGTTTGAACAATGCCCCTGAAGCGGAATCCCTGGGAGCAACTACCCTGGAGGACGTGGAGCGAGACCACATTCGCAAGACTCTCGACCAGACCCGGTGGGTTGTCGCTGGCGCCAACGGAGCGGCCGCACGTCTGGGAATCAAGAGGTCTACGCTTTACTTCCGCATGCAAAAGCTGGGTATCTCGCGTTCCAACTCCAACAAGGATCTCCTTCCCGCTTAACAGATCTTGCCATGACGCGGGGGATCGACCCGCAATCGATCGACACTAACCGTGCATTAACCATCGGACGCATCAGCGATCACATCTCCAGTCGCCTGAACCCGAAACTGTTTAATACGCAATCAAATAAATAACCTCACCGAGCCTGTCGGCATACGGACGTCGAATTCAACTGGCTGGCAGCGCACGCCGCACTATTGCTAATAGTCCCTCTACTTTCAGTGACTTACACAATCGACATGATGGCAACCCTTTTGCCTATTCCAGTTGTGTCGCTCGATGCACCGAATCTTTTCGGGGCGAAGTAGACGAGGAGAAAACTAACGAACCCCTGGAACACGGGATCGCTTTTTCACGCGCAGTAAATCATTTATCGGAATGTAGAAAAGGAGAAAATATGAAGCTTCCATCAAAAATCGCAGCATCAATCGGACTAACACTGCTTTTAGCGGCCACTTCATTCGCTCAACAGGTTAAATCCGACTACGACCACAATGTCAACTTTGGCCAGTACAAAACGTACTCCTGGGAAAAGATCCAAACGCAAGACCCGCTTGTGGTCGACCGCATCAAGGCCGCGGTGAACAGCACGCTGGCGGCAAAAGGTTGGACGGAAGTTCCCACGGGAGGCGACGTCGAGGTCTTTGCGATTGAGACCACTCAGAATCAACAGTCTCTGGACACGTTCTATAACGGATTCGGAGGAGGTCGCCGCTGGGGATTCGGCGGCGGATTCGGCAACGCGACCACAACCGTCGAAACCTACAAAGTGGGAACTTTGGTGATCGATCTCTTCGATGCAAAAACGGAGAAATTGATCTGGCGAAGCTCATCCAGCGATACGCTCTCCAATAACGCGGACAAGAACACAAAGAACCTCGATAAGGGCGTGAACAAAATGTTCAAGCACTTCCCGCCGAATGCAAGGAGCGGCAAGTGAACCGACCGACACGGTTTCTTGGCTCGAGCGGAATGCTCATCACTACCGTTGGCTTTGGAGCATGGGCAATCGGCGGAGGCGGCTGGCGCTTTGGCTGGGGACCGCAAGACGACAACGCGTCTCTCGCAACCATGCGGCGCGCCGTGGAGCTCGGCATCAATTGGATTGACACGGCCGCCGTCTATGGCCTCGGTCATTCCGAGGAACTTGTCGGCCAGTTGCTCAGCGAGCTCCGGCCATCCGAACGGCCCTTTGTGTTCACCAAGTGCGGACTGGTTTGGGACGAGCGTAACCCCATGGCGGAGCCGCGCTGCACTCTCAAGCCCGAATCGATTCGCAGGGAATGCGAGGCCTCGCTGCGCCGTCTGGGCGTGGAGCGCATTGACCTGTACCAGTTTCACTGGCCCGATAAAACCGGCACACCGATCGAGGATTCCTGGTCGGAGATGCTGCGGCTCGTCGACGAAGGCAAGGTTTGGCACGCCGGAGCTTCCAACTTCGATGTGTCACTCCTCCAGCGCTGCGAAAGGATCGGGCACGTGGACTCGCTGCAGCCGCCATTTTCACTCATCCACCGCGAAGTTGCCGCGAGCGAGATTCCCTGGAGCAGTGACCATAGCACCGGCGTGATCTGCTACAGCCCCATGCAATCGGGAATCCTGTCGGATAATTTCACTTCCGAACGCGTCCGCAATCTTCCTTACGACGATTGGCGACGCCGCGCCCCTGAATTTCAGGAGCCCAACCTTAGCCGCAATCTCGCATTGCGAGACGCCCTTCGCCCTATTGCCCGGCACCACAACACCACCGTATCGGCCGTCGCGATCGCGTGGACGCTCGCCTGGCCCGGAGTCACCGGAGCGATTGTCGGCGCTCGTTCGCCGCAGCAGGTGGAAGGCTGGATCGGCGCCGCTGCTCTCGAGCTGTCCTCCGCCGATCTGGAGGAAATTTCGGCGGCAATCCTGCGCACCGGAGCAGGCGTCGGCCCAACGAGGCAACTCCAGTTCGCGAAGGCGTCGCACAAATAACCGACTGGGGCGGTCGTGTCTCAGACGCGACCGCCAAGTCACGAGGAAAGGAAGAAACAATGATGACGCGTTACTTGACCATTTCCCTGGCTCTAGCCCTTGTCCCCGCAGTCGGCCCCCTGCATGCGGCTTCTTCGCCGCATGCAAGGAGTGCCGAAAAGGAGACGGTGGTGTGGACGAACGAGGACCTCGAAAAACTTGAAGGTCGCGGTCTCATCTCCGTAGTAGGCCAAATCCCGGAGGAAGCTACAGCGGGCGCCGCGGCGCCTGCGCCATACGTTAGTACGAAAGATCCCGAGTGGTACGCGGAGCAGGCAGCGAAACTACACGATGAAATCGAACGCCGGCGGGCCCAGCTCGATGGATACCGTCAGGCGATCGAAGCTGCAACAAGCCTTGAGAAGACGACGGGCGGCATAAATCTCGATGAAGGCGACATAGCCATCACTCCCGAAGCCGCCATTGACGTCCTCCAACAGCGCGTGCGGGAAGCACAGGCGAAGTTCGACGACTTGGAAGAGTTGGCTCGCCGCAATGACATCGCGCCGGGCACGCTGCGCGGCCAGTGAGCCGCGCTGGCGCTGTTGACGCGGGCTTATGGAGTTTTTTGATTATAGATTTTAAACTATCGAGATGGTCGCAATTTTGTACTGGAGAATTTGCATGAACTTATCCAAGCACGTTTTACAATTTTCAGTGTCTGTTCTGTTTGCACTTTCCTTGGGATTTTCGTCCGCACCAGCGTTCGCTCAGCAGGCGGGACAACGGACCTTCGCCTCCGCTGAAGAAGCTGCCAGCGCTTTATTTGCTGCAATGCAGTCACAGGACGAACAAGTTCCGTTGAGTGTCCTCGGACCGGCCGGTAAGGATGTGATCTCCTCCGGCGACCCCGTGGAAGATTCGGATACTCGCGTCGGCTTTGTCGTCAAATACAAAGAGATGCATCGGTTTGTGACAGAGCCGAACGGAGCCTTAACACTGGTTATCGGAGCCGAAAACTGGCCGTTTCCGATTCCCTTGGTGAAGAACAATCGTTCGTGGTATTTCGACACGGTCGCGGCATCCGCAAAAATGAACTTGCCGCCATGGATGCGTCCCGTGAATTGGTCGAAGCGCAAAAACAATATTTCGCGCGTCCCCCATATTGGCGCGGTGCCGATGATGCATTCGACAGCCCCATCAACCCGCAAATCGCATATGCGCGCCAAAATCTCCCACCCGACCAAGTTGGCGAGCACGTACCGTTTAATGGTTATTTTTTCCGGATCCTCACGGGCCAGGGGCCTCATGCGCCGGGCGGAGCCAGGAACTATATCGCCAACGGAAAGGATGACTGGAGGATTCGCGTTCGTCGCCTATCCCGCCGAATATCGTTCTTCGGGTGTGATGACGTTAATTATCGACCAATCGGGGACCATCTACGAAAAGGACCTTGGTCCCGACACAACAAAGCTTGCACAAGCGATGACTGCCTTTGACCCGGATTCCACCTGGCACAAGACGGAATGAGCAATGGTGAGAGGGAAAACAATTCCATGCGTACTCGAAATGTCATCCTATCGCTATTCGGTCTTCTCACCTTCGGCGGGCTCTTAATCTCAGCGGCCAGTAAGCCGCAGGCTGGTGCAACTATTTCCCGCGATGCAAAGTTCCCGAGCAACCTCGGCGGTCAGATGCCACCCTCGTTCGATCAGGACGTGGCGAAAGTTGTTGCCGACATCGATCGGATCGAGGCCGACACTCTGAGCCAGATGGACCGCACCACGCTCGATCGCCAGGGACAGGTCCGCACCCTGGGCAAGTTACTGCTCTTCGATAAGCGCCTCTCGGTCAATCAGAACGAAGCGTGTAGTTTCTGCCATACGCCGGAGACGGGATTCACTGGGCCGATTCAATCTTTGAACGAGACCACCGTGTCCTATCCGGGATCCGTGAGAACGCGATTCAGCAACCGAAAACCGCAGAGCTATATGTACGCGCCCTTCTCACCGGTGCTCCACTACAACGCACTCCAAGGTGACTTTGTTGGTGGGAATTTCTGGGATATGCGCGCGAGCGGCTATCGCCTGCAAAATCCAAGCGCCGAGCAGGCGCAGGGACCGCCGACAAATCCCGTAGAAATGGGTTTGCCGGATTCGGCCTGTGTTGCATACCGGCTTTCCAAGGCTCCCTATCGCAAGCTCTTTGAAACCGTGTGGGGGGTGGACTCGTTTGCCATTCAATGGCCGGGCGATGTGGAAAGAGTTTGCGCAACTCCGGGGCCGCCACCGGCGAATGATCAGTTCCCGGTGCACTTGAGTCCTGGAGACCGGGCTCGCGCCGATCACGTGTACGACGGATTCGGGCTGGCGATTTCGGCATACGAGTTCTCGCCAGAGGTGAGTCCCTTCACGTCGAAGTATGACTACGTGCAGGAAGGAAAGGAGCAATTCACGCCGCAGGAAAAATTGGGCTATGAGTTGTTCCGCGGCAAGGCGCGATGCAACGAGTGTCATCGCGATGGCGGGCCGACGGAAGAACCGCTGCTTACGGACTTTACCGCCAGCAATCTCGGCGTCCCCAGGAATCCGGGATTACAAATCTACTACGAAGGCCGGCCCGACCAGCGCGACTACAATGCCAACCCCGCCGGGGTGGCGTATGTCGACACTGGAATCGGATCATTTCTGCGCACGCTGCAAAGCGATAGCGGTCATATGAATCCTGATGCTGAGTGGATCAAACTCGCGTCGAAGTTTGACGGGAAGTTCCAGGTACCAACTTTGCGCAATGTCGACATGCGTCCCACGCCGATCTTTGTGAAGGCCTATATGCACAATGGCTACTTCAAGAGCTTGAAAGAGGTCGTGCATTTTTATAACACGCGTGACGCCCTGCCCAAGTGCAAGCCAGGCGATTCGGGCGAAAAGGTCACTTGCTGGCCGGAGGCAGAGGACTCAACCAACGTTAATAAGAAGCAACTTGGCAACCTGAAACTGACAGATCATGAAGAAGATGCCCTCGTCGATTTTCTGAAAACCCTTACCGACGGCTACAAACCGTCGAGCACACAAATTGCGAAATAGGCTTGATTACCCATCTCTGAACTCGCCTAAATGTGTGCCAGTTTTTTTGGATGTGGATCCGAAATGAGTACCACTACTCAACATGCCGGCCAGTTGCGCGATTTTCATGAAGGGATTCTGTTGCGGTCTCTTCTGCGAAAGGATGTAGCTTTAAATGGGCCGGCGTGGCTGCCCCTCGCACTGGTCCTGGGGGCCGTTGGCGCGGTCGCGTATGCCGACCACCTCGTTGTTTCGATTTCGCTTGTCTACCTCTATATACTCCCGATTGCCCTCGGCGCTATTTTTCTGCGCAAGCGGGTCAGCTACGGCTTTATCGTCGTTTGTGTTTTGTTCCATGATTATTACTCTCCAAGGGGAATCAACCCGGGCCTTCGAATCTTCGATAATCTCTCCGCGATGTTGTGCTTCGCCTTTGTTGTTTATGTCATCCAGCGATATATGGAACAGCGGGAAGCGCTTGCCAAGACCGTTCAGCTGCAGCGTGACGACCTCGTCAAAGACATAGAGTTGGCCGCACAGGTCCAGCGCTTGTTTCTTCCCTCGGGCGAACGAGCTATTGCTGGACTCGAAATAGCCGGAATGATGCACCCCGCGCGGGGCGTGGGCGGCGATTATTACGACTATTTCCCCATCGGCGCGCACACCACTCAGATCATCATCGCGGATGTAGCCGGAAAAGGTGCTTCCGCGGCCCTTTTGATGTCTGCGACGGCGGCAGTCATGCGACTTGAGGCAAGCCAGGATCGAAACATGCTCGAGCAAGTGGAACGATTGAACACGGAAATCCATTCTGTGTCGGACTCCGACCGCTTCGTGACACTGCTCGTCGCGGAGATCGACTCTCAAAAACGGACGCTTCGCTATGTCAATTGTGGCCACAATTCCGCGCTTCTGTTTCGAACAGAGACGGGCACCGTCTCGCTCATGAAATCGTCCTGCCCGCCCATTGGATTATCTCCAGAAGAGATTTGTGAACTGGCCATGGAGAACCTTTCGGCCGGCGATGTTATGGTTTTCTACACCGATGGCGTCACTGAGGCAAAGAACCGGCTTGGCGAACAGTTCGGCATGGAGCAACTTTCCACGGCAGTGCGGCGCGGGGTTTCGCTGTCCGCCGAGGAGCTCATGACCAATTATCTATAACGCTGCGGCAGATTTTTGCGGCGATGACTTCGACGATGATGTAACTATTCTCGTCGTCAAATGCAATTTCGACGCTCCCCGACAGTGAGCTCGTAAATATTCCGCAATAGGCGTGTCCTGATACCCGCCAGAACCGAGGCTAGGGCACTTGCCTTCCGGGCACATTCGTTCTTCGTCTTTTGGGAGTCGGCCCTATCCTGAAAGGCACCCTGTCAACGCGCTGACACCCATTCTGTTCGTTGGACCCTTCGCAGCTTAGCCTTTACCCTTGGTCTTCTTCCTCCTAGCGTAAGCGCCTCTCTTATCAAGTACTTCCTCAAAATCTCGATCGTTCCCGGATGTGGCATCGGGATTGCCTTCCCTAGGGCCTGAGGAAAGAAGACCACCGGGGCGAAACAGTCCGGCTGCACCGGACGAAAAAGAAAGATGGGGCGTGAATTATGTGGATTGTTAGAGTCGCACTGAAACGGCCGTACACGTTCATAGTGCTGGCTATCCTGATTTTGATTCTTGGAACGCTCGCGATTTTCCGTACCCCAACGGACATCTTTCCAAATATCAATATTCCGGTCGTGAGCATTATTTGGAACTACACGGGACTCTCCCCAACGGAGATGTCCAACCGAATTATCACTCTCCAAGAACGTAACTTAACGACGATTGTGAATGATATTGAGCATATCGAGTCGCAGTCATTGAATGGAATCGCCGTCATAAAAGTGTTTTTCCATCCAGGCGTCAATATCAGCATGGCAATTGCACAGATCGCAGGCCAATCTCAAACGCAGCTCAAGCAGTTACCGGCAGGCACGACGCCGCCGCTAATCATTACCTACAGTGCTTCAAGCGTGCCCATTCTACAGATGGCTCTTTCCGGCCCTACGCTGTCGGAACAACAATTAAATGATCTTGGATTGAATTTCATCAGGCCACAGCTCACGTCGGTGCCGGGCACGGCCATCCCGTATCCCTACGGAGGCAAACAGCGTCAGGTTCAAGTGGATTTAAATACTGCGGCACTTCAATCGAAAGGTTTAGCTCCTATTGACGTAGTGAATGCTATCAGCGCTCAGAACCTCATTCTCCCGTCCGGAACGGCCAAAATCGGGAAGTTTGAATACAACGTGGACATGAATGGGAGCCCTACGACTATCGCAGGCCTGAACGACCTTCCTATCAAAGCCGTGGGAGGCACCACAATTTACATTCGCGACGTCGCTCACGTTCGCGATGGATTCCCCCCGCAGACCAATATCGTTCGCGTCGACGGTCGCCGATCCACTCTAATGACCATTCAAAAAATCGGGAACGCGTCTACCTTAGACATCATCACCGGAATCAAAAATATGTTGCCAGGCGTCAAGGCGACGCTCCCGCAAGACCTTCAAATTCGGCTCCTCGGAGACCAATCTGTCTTCGTTCGCGGGGCCATTTCCGGTGTTTTGCGCGAGGCGCTCATCGCCGCCTGCCTTACCGCGGCCATGATTCTTATCTTTCTTGGAAGTTGGCGCAGCACGCTGATTATCGCTATTTCGATTCCTCTTTCGATTTTGACTTCGATCATTTTCCTCAGCGCGCTGGGGGAGACCATTAACATCATGACGCTCGGGGGACTGGCGTTGGCTGTCGGCATCCTGGTGGATGATGCGACGGTCACGATTGAGAACATGCACGGTTTTCTGAGTCAAGGCAAGGAAACGGAAGAGGCGATTCTTCTTGGGGCGGAGCAGATCGCAGTGCCAGCACTGGTTTCAACACTTAGCATCTGCATCGTCTTTGTGCCTATGTTCTTGCTCACCGGCGTCGCCCGCTATCTCTTTGTGCCTATGGCAGAAGCGGTGGTCTTCGCGATGTTGGCTTCCTACGTTCTTTCGCGGACGCTCATACCCACCATGGCCAAATATCTTCTCAAAGCTCATGCCGAAGAAGGCTCGCACGCCCCCAGCAAGAATCCTTTGGTGCGTTTTCAAGCTTGGTTTGAACAGAACTTTGAGCGGATCCGTACCGGATATCGTGGATTGCTCGAGGCCTGTGTTGGTCACCGGTTTATTTTTGCCGGCGTATTTCTCGCAGCGTGCGTGCTGTCCTTCGGGCTCTACCCGTGGTTGGGACAAGACTTTTTCCCATCCGTGGATAGTGGCGAATTCACTCTTCATCTTCGCGCCCCCACCGGTTTGCGTATTGAAGAGACGGCCGCTCTATGTGACCGCGTGGAAGCCGAGATTCGCAATCAAATACCGCCTGCCGAGTTCAGTGGAATTATCGACAACATCGGACTGCCGTATAGCGGCATCAATCTTTCCTACAGCAGTTCGGCGCCAATCGGAACGGGAGATGCGGACATCATGGTCGCCCTCTCTGCCAAGCATCGGCCAACTGCAGGTTACGTGCATGACTTAAGGTTGAAGCTGTCACAAGATTTTCCTGGCGTCAGTTTTTATTTCCTGCCTGCGGATATGACCACTCAGATTTTGAACTTTGGCTTGCCTGCTCCAATCGATATTCAAGTTGTCGGAAATAATCTGCAGGCCAACCGGCAATTCGCGGACCAGCTGCTGGAGAAGGTCAAGTACGTTTCAGGAACAACGGATCTCCGCATTCAGCAAACCTTTGACCAGCCAAAGTTTCACGTTGATGTGGATCGCACGAAAGCCCGGGAAATTGGTTTCACCCAGCGAGACGTTGCCAGCAATCTTTTGATAACCCTGAGCGGCAGCGCCCAGACTTCACCGACCTTCTTTCTGGACCCTAAGAACAGCGTGAGTTATCAGATCGCGACGCAAACTCCGCAGTACCGAGTTCAGTCACTGCAGGATTTGGAAAACATTCCGGTTACCGGCACAGGTACCGCTCCACCCTCCATACTCGCGAGTCTCGCCTCAATCAACCGCAATTCTGAGTTGAGTGTGGTCTCTCATTACAATGTGTCCCCGGTCATCGATATATTCGGTTCCGTCCAGGGCCGTGACCTCGGAGCCGTCTCGCAAGATATCTTCTCGATTCTGAGCACTAGCCAAAAGGAGCTCCCCCGCGGTTCAAAGATCATAGTGCGCGGCCAGATCCAGACGATGAAGTCGTCTTTCATGGGATTGTTCATGGGGCTCGCATTCGCAATCGTCCTGGTGTACCTCCTGATTGTCGTGAATTTTCAATCTTGGCTCGATCCATTCATTATCCTCACCGCCCTTCCCGCGACGCTCGCGGGCATCGTGTGGCTCTTGTTTGTGACCGGCACGACGGTCAGCGTGCCCGCGCTCACGGGCGCGATTATGTGCGTTGGAGTGGCCACAGCCAACAGCATCCTGGTAATTAGCTTCGCGAAAGAACAGTTAGCTGGAGAAAAGTCTCCCGCCGAATCGGCCGTGGAGGCAGGGTTCGCGCGATTCCGTCCAGTGCTCATGACCGCTCTGGCAATGATCATCGGAATGATGCCTATGGCCATCGGGTTGGGTGAAGGCGGAGAGCAGAATGCGCCTCTCGGCCGCGCCGTGATTGGCGGGTTGCTTTTCGCCACGGTGTCTACGCTGTTTTTTGTTCCTACGGTATTCAGCATGGTGCACAGCCTGCGCCATCGCCCGGCTGAAAGTGGAATTCAACAATAGATCTCATTTAGAACCAGAAAGGTACGCCAATGCTGTCAGAAACAAAAGCACAACCGGTCTCGAACACGCCGCCAACTCAAACCGCCGTCAGCGCGAAACGTCGCGCGGGACGTAGCTGGCTCGCCGCCGTGGTAGTTTTTCTGGTGGTCGTAGGAATTTTGGCTTTCGGCATTATTCGGCGTGTTCGCGCGCGCGCCAAGGTAACCGCCGAAACTGCCGCCATGGCCGTGCCCGTGGTCAGCGTCGTTTCTCCCCAGCGTACCGCGCCGTCGCACGAGCTGGTGTTGCCCGGCAACGTAGAACCCTACATGACCGCTCCGATTTACTCGCGCACCAGCGGATACGTGAAGAAGTGGTATGTCGACATTGGGGCCACCGTGAAAAAGGGGCAGCTTCTCGCGGACATCGACACACCAGAAGTCGACCAACAGCTCCAGCAGTCACGCAGCAATCTCACCACGGCAGAGGCCAATCTCAAACTTGCGGAGATCACCAAGAATCGCTACCTCGATTTGCTGAAGACCAATGCAGTCTCTCAGCAAGATGCCGACAACGCCTCCGGCGCCTACAATGCCAACAAGTCCATCGTCCAGGCGAATCAGGCGAATGTAAGGCAGCTTGAGACCATGCAGTCCTTCGAGAAGATCTATGCTCCTTTCGACGGCATTGTTACCGTGCGTAACGTCGATGTCGGCGATCTCATCAATTCCGGTAGCGCACCAGGCACCAGGACCGATCTCTTCCATATCGCGCAGCCCGGGAAATTGCGCGTGTACGTCTACGTACCTCAGGAGTATTCCCAAGCTGCAACGCCAGGGCTCACGGCAGATCTGACACTTGCCGAGTTTCCGGGGCGCCGCTTCCCTGGGAAGCTGGTGCGTACCGCCAATGCCATCAACAACCTAACCCGCACTTTGCAGGCGGAAGTTGACGTCGACAATCCTACGGGCAAGTTGCTGACCGGTTCCTATGCCGAAGTGCATTTGACTTTGCCGGGACTTGCATCCACTCACCTTTTGCCCGTGAACACGCTGGTGTTTCGTTCCGAAGGTCTGCAAGTCGCCGTTGTGAAAGACGGCAAAGTGCAGCTCACGAAGGTAATACCTGGTCACGATTTCGGGGACCAAATCGAAATCCTGTCGGGCCTGAACGGCGATGAATCGGTAATTCAAAATCCACCAGATTCCATTCTCTCCGGCCAACAAGTGCAGATCGCAAAGGCTGCACCGCAAGGTGGCGCAGGAGGGAGCCAATGAGTTTTTGGCGCTATCCGAATGCACAAATTCAACTTTGGAACCGCGCTCTGGCCGGCGTCGGTCTTGTCAGCGTGCTCTTAATTGCTGGTTGCACCGTCGGACCGAAATACCACCGTCCGGCAGCCGAAGTCCCGCCCGCCTACAAGGAAGTGGGGGATTGGAAACCGGCTGAACCGAACGAACAGAATCTCGGGGGAGCCTGGTGGCAGATCTTTCAGGACCAGCAATTGAACGCTCTTGAGGATCAGATCAACGTCTCCAACCAAAACTTGAAAGCGGCCGAGGCCCAATATACCCAGGCTCGTGCCGTACTTCGCTACTACCGCGCTGGCTATTTCCCTTCGATCGGAGTCGGCGCGGCGGCAACACGCATCGGAATCTCGAACAACCGCCCTCCCGGCCACCTGAGCTCGAACGGGGCGACCTACAGCGATTTTCAGATTCCCTTGCAGTTGTCTTACGAACTGGATGTGTGGGGACGCGTCCGTAAGACTGTGGAAGCGGAACGCGGTCTGGCACAAGCCAGTGCCGCGGACCTCGCCACCATCAATCTAAGCTTGCATGCGCAGCTGGCGCTGTTTTACTTCCAGGCGCGCAGCCTGGATGCGCAAGAGCAACTCCTGAACTCAGCCGTCGCGCAATACGAGCAGGCATTTCAATTGACGGATAGCCGGTTCAAAGGAGGACTCGCCTCCGAAGTGGAGGTTCAGCAGGCCAGCACGCAACTTGAGACGACGCTTGCCCAGGCCATTGATGTTGGAGTCCTCCGGGCGCAGTACGAGCATGCTATCGCCACATTGGTAGGGAAGCCGGCTTCTTCGTTTCATCTTTCGCCCCTTCCTCTTACTGCACCGCCGCCGCCGATACCCCTGGAACTTCCATCTGCACTCCTCGAACGCCGGCCCGACATTGCGGCAGCGGAAAGACGCATGGCTGCCGCCAACGCGCAAATCGGTGTGGCCAAGGCGGCTTATTATCCGAACATCAGTCTGGGCGCTGTAGGCGGTTTCGAAAGCGGGGCAATCTCCACGCTCCTGTCTGGCCCGAGCATCCTTTGGTCCGCTGGCGCGTCGGCGATTGCGCCCATCTTTGATGGGGGTCGTCGACGGGCCAACACGGATCAAGCTGTCGCTGCCTACGACCAAACAGTCGCCAACTACCGCGAAACAGTCTTGACGGGCTTTCAACAAGTCGAAGACAACTTGGCGGCCCTTCGTATCCTCGAAAAGGAAGCGGACACACAACAGCATGCCGTTGTAGCTTCCCAAAAATACTTGGAGCTGGCGCTCATTCGTTACCGGGGCGGCATAACCAGTTATCTGGAAGTGACCACAGCACAGACTGCATCCCTCACTGATGAAGTCACGGCCGTCAATATTCTCGGCCGTCGCATGACCAATGCCGTTCTCTTGATCCAAGCGCTCGGCGGCAGTTGGGATCGCTCCTCGTTGCCGGCACGCCCTGAATGCTGCGGCAGCCTGACTAGCAATGGAAGGTAATGTTGCCGTGCAGCGCGAACGAACGTAATTTGCGTCGCTTGCCGAATCGATTCAGCTGAACCATGATAGTTAACTCACGGTAAAGAATACGGCAAAGAATAAGGACCGCAACTATGAGGATTTCACACCGACGCAGTCACATGATTTGGATTTACGCTTCCGTGACCGCATCTCTTTTATTGTTTGCAGCCACTCTGCCGGCTCAAATCCCAAGAAAAGGGTCGGCCCTCGATCCGTTACATCAATTCAATAGCTCAGTTAAGGCGCTCGTCAAGGAGGTTTCGCCCAGTGTCGTCCAGGTGCTTGCAACAGGCTACGGCGCCGTCGAGGAAAGCGGTCACAGCAACGTGGGCCTCGCCATCGAAAAGCAACGAAGCATCGGCTCCGGTGTCATCGTTGATCCTAACGGGTATATCGTGACGAATGCTCACGTCGTCTCGGGTGCGCAGCGAGTGCAGGTAATTATCCCAACGTTGGCCGCGGATGAATCGCCGCTGCGATCGCTTGTGACCGCGAGAGGGCAGATCGAGGAAGCCCAAATCATCGGAACGGACCGCGAACTTGACTTGGCTCTCCTCAAAGTCGATCGAACTGGGCTCCCTTCCCTGGCCCTTGGAAATTACCGCAATCTTCGACAGGGGGAATTGGTCTTTTCATTTGGGAGTCCCCAAGGATTATCGAATTCGGTCACCTCGGGAGTTGTGAGTTCAACGGCGCGCCAACTCGATTCCGACAGTTCCATGTTTTACCTTCAAACCGACGCTCCCATCAATCCCGGGAACAGCGGTGGTCCGCTGGTAAATGTCGATGGAGAAATCATTGGCATTAATACTTTCATTTTGACCGATTCGGGGGGAAACCAGGGCTTAGGCTTTGCAATACCTAGTTCCGTGGTGAAAGTCGCGTACGAGCAACTCCGGAAGTATGGCCATTTACACCGCAGCGGAATCGGAGCGGGAGTTCAAACAATCACCGCGAATCTGGCCGCCGGGCTCGGCCTGCCAAGGAGTTCTGGACTGGTCGTGTCCGACGTTTATCCCGGCGGACCAAGTGATACAGCGGGGGTAAGAGTTCAAGATATCATTCTGGGCCTCAACGATAAGCCAGTGGACTCTCTGCCCATGCTCGCTTTCAGTCTCTTCACGCACGCCGGAGGCGAGCAAATTAAACTTCGAGTGCTCCGCGGCTCTCAGGAATTGCTATTGGATGTTCCGGTGGTGGAACGCCCACACGAGTTGGATCGCTTGAGCGATTTGGCAAAGCCTCATAGCCTCATCGAGAAGCTGGGCTTTCTGGGAATCGATGTAGATAAGCAGGTTGCGCAGATGCTTCCCGACCTTCGAGTTTCGTCCGGAGTAGTCGTCGTTGCGCGAGCCGCGGATTCACGGGGCGGACACCCTTCCCTGGTGACCGGAGACGTGATCCACAGTCTGAACGGCACTTCGATCGATAGCCTGGACCATCTTCGCTCCGGTTTAGACCGATTGAAATCTCACAGTCCTGCCGTCCTGCAGATCGAAAGGGACGGCAAGCTCATGTTCATCGACTTCCAGCTCGATTGACGTCAGATATCTCTCCGGCACCTCGAACGCACCGGAGATGACATGCAAAATCAGTCCTTTGATAAATTGGATGATAAATGGGACGGTTGGCGTTCTTCACTGCGGAAACTCTTCCCTAACGCTTCAAGCACGCTGTTCATCACCGCAAGGCTGCGGCGCATGTTCCTGCTGCGAACGATGCGCAAAACTTCCCAGAAACCTGGTTCCTTTTCTTGCGCCTTCGCCGCACCCGCAAGCGCATCGGGAACCGCCTCGGCAAATTTCTTTAGTAATTCCGGATCGATCGCTCCGACGGTCTTGATCATAATCAAGAGATTACGGATCCCGCGAATCGCTTCCGGCGTTTTGGTCGCCTCGACGACAATCTCAAGAATTTTGTCGCCACCGCCGAGCATGCCTCGCACTAGTTCCAGGACGCCTTGGTCATGAAGACCTTGCAGCACGTCAAAGCCTGCAAGCACTGCTTCAGCGTGCGCAACCGGCGCCTGCTCCAGCCGGGCGCGCAGCGCTTCTCGCGGGTCGCGCTTGGGCAACTCCAGAGGAATAGGTTGAGCCATGGTTTTCTGCTCCTGTTTAGTTGGTTTGAATCTGTACGAGCCCGTTACCCGGCATTCTATAGTCCGCCCGTTTCCACTTTCGCTCCACCTCCACGCCATGTTGGGGCGTTGGATGGCCGAAGCGATGGTTGATGCGCGGCAGCGGACTTTCCCCGACTTCCGGCAGCACGCGCAGATGGACGGAAGTCTCTTTATACGCGGGCGTGTGCGTCACGGGGTCCGTGTGGCTGCTCGTCAGCCGGTTTACAGCGCTCTCGACTGAATTCATGGGCATGTAGAGTTCCTTGCCCTGCACCCTGTCAGTGACCAGCGCGCGCACCCTAACCTGTCCGTAGCGTGAGGTCAGTTGCACCCACGTGCCGCTCTGAATTCCGCGCTCTCGCGCCAGCGCCGGTGACACTTCGACAAAAGTGTCCGGAGTTTTCTCGCGAATTCCTTCGCTTTTATAGGTCATGTTGCCTTCGTGGAAATGTTCCAGGAGGCGCCCGTTGTTCAGGTGCAGATCAAATTCCGCGTTGGGTTGGTCGGTCGGTTCGGTAAGCGACAGCGTGAACAGCCTGGCTTTGCCATCCGGGAAGGCAAAGTGCTTCGTATAGAGCAGCGGCTGATCCGTTCCGTCCGCTGCAACCGGCCATTGGAGGGACTTAAATCCCTCAAGCCTCTCGTATGTCACGCCTGCGAACAAGGGCGTCAACGAAGCAATCTCACGATAAATTTCGGAAGGATGCTGATACTGCCACTTCGCGCCCAGACGATTTGCAATGTCCTGGATGATTCGCCAGTCGGGCCGGCTGTCTTCCAAAGGTTCGAGCACCTGATAGAGCCGCTGGATTCGCCGCTCCGTGCTGGTGAACGTGCCTTCTTTTTCAAGGCTCGGACTCGCAGGTAGCACCACATCTGCAAACCGGCAGCTATTGCTGAAGAAAATGTCCTGCACCACGAAAAACTCCAGCTTTGACAGCGCGTCCCCGACAAAGTTGGCATTCGAATCCACAAGGCTGATCTCTTCGCCAAACAAATACATGCATTTGAGCTTGCCTTGATGGATCCCCTCGATCATTTCGTGGTTATCGAGTCCCTTCGTCGAAGGCAATTGCACGCCCCAGGCTGCCTCGAAGCGCGATCGCACTTCAGGGTCATCGACGGATTGGTAGCCGGAAAGAAAATTGGGCATTGCTCCATGATCGCTGGCGCCCTGAACGTTATTGTGTCCACGCAGCGGGTATGCACCTGTACCCGTCTTCATGTAATTGCCCGTAATCAGCAGCAGGTTCGATATGGCCGTCGACGTGTCAGACCCCATGCTGTGTTGCGTGACCCCCATCGCCCACAGAATGCAAACACCGTCTGCCTCGGCGATCATGTGCGCAACTTTTTTCAGAGTGTCCTCGGAGAGGCCGCAAGTCCTGGCGGCAACCTCCATCGTGAACGGCGCGAGGCTTTTTTTGTATTCTGCAAGTCCATTCACCCATCGGTCCAGAAACTTGGTGTTGGCCATACCGCTCTCCAGCAGATAGCGGCTGACCGCTGAAAGCCAGACCATATCGGTTCCCGGTTTAGGGTGCAGGAAGATGTCCGCGCGCTTCGCCATTTCGTTTTCGCGCAAATCCGATACGATAAGTTTTTGTCCGCGCAGTTTGTGCCCGCGTTTTACGCGAGTGGCCAGCACCGGGTGACTCTCTGCTGTATTGCTCCCGATAATCACCACCAGCCCCGCGTTCTCAATATCCCTGACGGATCCGGAGTCGCCGCCATAACCCACGGTTCGAAACAATCCTTGCGTCGCGGGCGCCTGGCAATAGCGCGAGCAGTTGTCCATGTTATTCGTGCCGATTACCGCGCGCGCCAGCTTTTGCATCAGATAGCTTTCTTCATTGGTGCATTTGGAAGAGGAGACAAACGCCAGCGAATCCGCTCCATTCCTTGTTTCGATCTCCGTAAACTTGCGGGCCACCAGGTCCAAAGCCTCGTCCCACGACGCTTCGCGGAACTTTCCGTCTTCGCGAATAAGGGGTTTCGTCAGCCGGTCCGGACTGTTCACAAAATCCCATCCGAACTTTCCCTTGATGCACGTCGAGATGCCGTTCGTTGGCCCGTCGAGAGGTTCCACTTTCAGAATGTGGCGATCTTTCGTCCAAACGTCAAAACTGCATCCGACACCGCAATACGTGCACACTGTCTTCGTACGGTGGATGCGCAACTCCCGCATGTGTGACTCGGCGTCCGAGAGCTTCAGAATCGCCCCATAGCCCGTCTCTGGCTCGATGCCCTTTACCACATCGATCATGTCGCTCAACGTCGTCTTTGGGATCGCTGTGAGAAATCCCGCATGCCCGAGCATGGATTTTTCCATCAGCGCGTTGCACGGACAAACCGTAATGCAGTGTCCGCAGGAGACACAGCTCGATTCTCCGATGGGTGAGCCTCCATCCCACAGCACGCGTGGATGAGCATCTTCCCAATTAATCGAAAGGGTTTCATTCACCTGCACGTTCTGACACGCTTCGACGCAGCGGCCACACAGGATGCATTGTTGGGGGTCGTAACGGTAGAAGGGGTTCGAATGATCCTCTTCATAAGGCTTGGAGTGATACGGAATTGGCTGATGCTCGATGCCCAGCAATCTTTCCGTGTTGTGAACGGTGCAGTTTCCGTTGTTGTTGTCGCATACCGTGCAGTAGAGAACGTGATTGCTCAGAATGCGGTCAAAGGCTTCACGTTGCGCAGCGCCGGCTTTTTCGGACTTCGTCGAAACCTTCATTCCCTCGGATACGTTCGTTGCGCACGCTCGCACGAGTTGCCCGTTGGTCTCTACCATGCACGTGTCACACGTCTGAATCGGACCAAGCTGCGGGTGATAACACACCTGAGCAATCTTTACCCCCGACCGATTGATGACATCGATCAAGCGTTCACCGCTCATCGCTTCCTGGACTACACCATCGATTGTTACGGTTATCATCGATGTCCTCCCGGCACCGCAGCCTAGATCCAGAGCTTACCACCGAGCGCAATATTCACGGTGATCGCCCACGTACAATACATCAACCAAATTCCGGTAAGGAATTGCAGGAGCCCTACCAACCGTGAGCCACCGTTCCACCCCGCCAGCCGCGTCGGAATTTCCACTAGATAGATCAAGCTGAGGCCGACGAATATGATCATCACTGGAACGTCTCCCGCCTTTCCAAACACGTACGCTCCCAGCACGGAAACGAAGAGATAAGCGATCGCCATCCATCCATCCGGCGCCGCGCTCGACCCGACGTAGCGGCGATGCGCCATCGCGAACCAGTGGATCCCGTACACGGTGAATGCCAAGCCCGCCATGTAATGCGGTGCCGCGCTTCCGAAAACGTTGAACCAGGTTAATCCCACAATCAGATAAACGCCCGTGAGGAATTGGCAAAAGCCCGGCATCCAGAAACCCCACATCCCCATCGTCCGATCTATTTCCGGGCCCCCCTTGGGATAGCCAAATAGGGCCTGCCCGCCCCAGACGAAGTAGCCGGTGCCAAGACCGAAAAAGCCAATGGCGACAGGAACAAACGGCGAATTAGCGAACGCAATAGTTTGCAGCATCATTGTTGTGTGAACCTCGCTCTCTAACAATTCCAGAAACTCATAGGAGTGAAGGCACGCATAATTCCAACCTCCAGCCCCAGTTAAATCGCACTAGCGCTTCTATCAAAAGGAGTTAGAGACGAGAAGGAAGGAGGGAACCACACCGGGCAAAGCAGAGCGGGCCACTCGTTGACACTCTGTCAGAATTCTGACTTGTAAGCCCCTTAACTGGCGGGGCGTGACGCGATTACCGGGCCGTCCACCCACCGTCAATCAGAATTGTCTCGCCGGTGATCAACGACGCAGCGGGGGAGGCCAGAAACACAACCGCCCCTGCCACTTCCATCGGCTCTCCGATACGGTGCAGCGCGGCGATCCGTTCCAACGTGTCCGCGTGAAAGGCCGCATCTGCGAGCGCACTTTCCGTCCCCGGTGTGCGGATGAATGTCGGCGCCACGGCGTTCACGGTGATCCCGTACTTGCCCCATTCCACCGCCAAACATTTGGTCAAATGCGCAATGCCCGCCTTGGTCATGCAATAAATCGATTCGGCCGGCAACGCCGCAAACCCTGCCTGCGAGCTCATGTTGATAATCTTCCCGCTTTTCTGCCGGATCATCAGCCGCCCTACGGCCTGGCTTGCAAAAAATGTCCCTTTCAAGTTCACCGCTAATGTTGTGTCAAAGTCTTCCTCGCGTACATTCTCGGCCAGGTTTTCGGGCGCGATCCCGGCATTGTTCACCAGGATGTCGATTCGACCAAATTCCTTCGCAGTTTCGTCCACGGCGCAAGAAATCTGCTCCATGCTGCTTATGTCCATCTGAAGCGGCAGGGCTTTTCTCCCCATTTTTCGTATCTCTGCGGCTAATCCCGAGTCTTCCCTTACATCGCGCAAACCTAGCGCCACGTCCGCGCCTGCATGCGCCAAGGCCAGCGAAATTGCTCGCCCCAAACCTCGCGCCGCTCCCGTTACCAACGCCACTTGCCCGCTCAACCCAAACTGCGGATACTCCATTACCGTTCCCTCCATCGCTTACTTACTATTTCTACTCATACTGCTCGCTGGACGTTCGAGTATAAATGATTCGACGGACAGTATACGCAGCGAGATTTTCGCCACTGACAACCTCGATGCCTGAGTAACGCACAAACCCGACAAGTGAATTTCAAGTTTTGGTAATCCGAACCGTTGCCAGTTGGCGGTGCCGCTCGTGCGCTCAACCGCGTTACTCGTCCGAAGGCGGCTATCTCGACCCTGGCGTATAATCCCGTGTGATGGACAAGCCCTTAAGGGAACCTTTGCTCCGTCCGGTGATGCCGGAACTCGACGCAGTTCGAGGAATTGCCATCCTCGGTGTAGTCTTTTACCACGGCTTTGTTTGGGTCAGGGACCTATCTGTTTACACTGGCCTACAAAGAAAATTTTTTTTGGTTTTAACCGCAGGGCAGTTTGGAGTTCCGCTCTTTTTCGTTCTGTCTGGATTTTTGATAACAGGTATTTTGCTGGATTCGCGGACGCGTCCGGATTATTACAAGCGATTCTACTTACGTCGCGCGCTCCGTATCTTGCCGGTCTATTACCTGGTCCTTCTTATTTTGGTCATAGTGGGCAGAAGCAACGGCACATTTTTAGTTTTGAGCCTGGTGTTCAGTTCCAACTTGACATCGTTGTTCGGCGCCACAATGTCTTACGCAGTTTTGTGGTCTCTGGCTGTAGAGGAGCACTTTTATCTTCTCTGGCCTTCGGCTGTCCGTCGCATATCCGACACTCATCTCATGATTTTAGCCCTCGTAATTTCAGTCATAAGTCCGTTGCTGCGATATATTTGCCATTTGCACGCTTCCGCAATGCATGTCATTGATTACGGATGTGCCTTCTACACCTGGAATGTCGCAGACGGTTTGGCCTGGGGAGCCTTCCTGGCTTTGGCGATTCGCGCCCTGAAATTTGACCGTATTCGCGTATTACAACTGTCTATCGCGCTTTTTGCAGCGGCGTTCTCGCTAATCGCTATCGGACTCCCCTTTGGCATTACTAGTCGCAAAACTCCTTTAGGCGAAGCGCTTCAGTCGGTTCCCTGGACGCTCTCGTTCACCGGCCTCATTGCGGCTTTTCTTTTAATCGGAACCAGTTCCTGGAAGAAACTCGCAGCGCCATCGATTCTGCAATTTTTCGGCTGGATCAGCTACGGTTTGTATATGTATCACTTACTCGTTTTTGAGACTTACTCCCGAGTAATGTATTGGCTCGCACCGCATTTTATCTCGCGTCTGAGCCCGTGGCAGGAGGTTTGGTTACGCTTCATAATAGCCGGTGGCGCCGCGGTGGGAATCTCCTATCTCTCGCGACGTTATTTTGAACAATTTTTCCTGGATTTCAAGAAGAGATATACGCCCAGAACAGCAGAAACACTCATTCGCCCTCGTGAGACTCTGGGGTAACACAATCCTCACGCAGCGCGGTGTGAGAGAATTCGAGACCTTGGAGCCCAAGTGCGATTCCTCCCTAAACTGCTTTGATTACCGTCACACAATTGCTTACTGGTTCGCGGCTCAACGGCACGAATAGGAACGAGAGCTGTGCTAAGCTCTGCGATTCCGCCACTGGGCGAAATCACATAAATCATACTCGCTACTACTTCGGTCGTGGGTATTGCAGTGTGTGTTTCAAATGAACGAGCCATCAAAAGGTCGCATACTCGAACTGGACGGGCTACGAGGCGTAGCTATTTTGTCTGTTGTCGCTTTCCATTACATCTCCCAACAGGGAGCGGCGCCGGCGGGCACAATTGCGCACCATCTGCAACGAATCGTAGTCTTGGGTTGGACTGGTGTCGATCTGTTCTTCGTATTATCCGGCTTTTTGATCGGCGGAATCTTGATGGATGCCCGTGCGTCCAACGTTTACTACCGCACCTTTTACACACGCCGATTCTTTCGTATCGTTCCCATCTATTATCTCTGGATTACCGCCTACATTGCTTTGGTCGGCTTTGCTGGAGCGCAAATACAAGCGCTCTCCAATTCGGGTGTGGCTCCGGCTTTGGGTCTTCCCGTCTATTTACATTATTTGTTTTTGCAGAATTTCGGACTCGGGCATTTCATAGGATTGGCTGGTGCCTGGTTCATTCCTTTGTGGTCCCTGGCAGTGGAAGAGCAGTTTTATTTGATGGCGCCACTCGTAGTGCGCTTCGTTTCCCCCGGCAAATTGCCGTACGCGTTGGGGGCCGTGATCGTTATTGTGCCCTTCCTAAGAACTCCTTTACTGCGCCGGGCGCACGCGTTCAAGTATTAAGGGCCGCAGGTCCGACCAGGCGCGCGTCTTTCGGTTTGTCACTCACCCTGTTCGTCCTTGCTGTTCGCGAAGAATAGCGCCGCAACTACGCCACGGTTGTTGTTGATAATTCCGTGATTGGTTATCTAAATATTGAAACAGTGCTATGAAATTAAGCGCGCTCTTTGGGAAGATAAAAAACTCGCAGCAGCGCTGAGAGGCAACGCTACCGCGGGATTTCGCGAAAGCCATAGTCCCATTTGAGCCAGCGCGCGATGCTTGGCGTGAATGGCACGACGTTCCTTGTCAAAAGCTCCCAGCCAGTCCCAATCATGATCTCTACGCCGGCTGATGTGTTTCGCAAGTATTTCCGCGGTCAGCAAAGCTTCTGACATTCCTGTGCCGGTTAGCGGGTCAACGAAACCGGCGGCATCTCCGAGTAAAATGACACCTGGCGCGACACCGCGACGCGACGCGCCGCTGAGTGGCGAAGCGCCCATAAACGGTGTTATTTGTACCGCGCCTTCAAGCCGGGAAGCTAACGCAGGAAATGTGCGGCAAAGAGCAAGGAATTCCGTGGCGCTATATCGTACGCCACCGGTCTTAATTAACAGGGCCACGGAAATTTCCCGGTGCGGAAGCGGCGTGACATATATTTCGTGGCCGGCGCCAACGAAAACTTCAACCCAGCGGATTTGCGCTTTGCCGCTGTCCAATCGGAAATGGGCGCGGACCGCGAAACGATCCATCCTGGCTCGGATATCCAAACCAAGCTTCCTTCGAATCGTAGAATGCGCGCCATCCGCGGCAATCACCAGCGGGGCGTGGTATTGCTGGCCCGCGGCGTTTAGTCCCACTACCGTTCCATTTTTCGTTATGGGACCGTCGACGGGAATTCCCGTGTGCACCCGCACACCGGAGGTCCCAGATGCGCAACAAAGTAGCGCCTGGTCCAGCACTTTGCGGCGTTGTCCCACGCCGGCTGATCGAAATGGGAAAGCTTTGTAATTTTCGCGTCTAGCTGCGGCTTTTTCAAAATAAAAGCGGACGCCTGCGAATGGATAGCCGCCCGCGATTGCTCCCACGGCGCCAGATGGATCTAAGCGTTTTAGGACCGCCACGCCGGCAGGCATGAGACCTTCACCGCATGGTTTTTCTCTTGGGAATTGCGCCTTTTCGAACAGTTCTACCGCGAAGCCTTTCCGGCCCAGCATAACCGCGAGAGAAGACCCTGCAATTCCGCCGCCCGCGATGAGAACATCAGCCACGCGTACTCCTCCCGATCGTCAAGGCTAAAAAATTCTAGTTACGGCAGTGCATCAAGTTGTCTCTGCCGTGTTAAATGGTTGTCACAAAATGCAGTTGGTGGCGCAAAGGCTTATACATTAGATGGAGCCGCTGCGTGCACGTTTCTTAGATGGAGCCGCCCTCCTGTTGAGTTGTTTATCCCCTTTGCTATGGAAATTAATTGTGTAAGCTGTTTCCCATGACAGGTACTCGAGCCAAGGAAATATTGTGCGTGCTCTTTTTTCTTCACCTGGGTGCGTGCTCAGCGGATACTACCGCGTTTGTACGCGTGAATCAGCTCGGTTATCAGACTGGGCGCACGGGGCGCGCGTATCTCATGTCCAAGGGGAAAGTCGAGGGCTGCAAATTCAGCGTGAAAAGTGAGCAGGACGCTGAGCTTTTATCCGGGACGGTAGGAGGATCTCCAGGAAGTTGGGGCAAATATAAAGTGTACGCACTGGATTTCACGGTTGAAAAACCCGGCAGGTACTATATCGCGGTAACAGGACCGGTTTCTGCAAAGTCGCCTCAATTTAAAGTGGATACAGCGGCAAGTTTGTATTCGGGCGCGTTGTCGAATGCTTTATCTTTCTATCAAGAGCAGCGAGACGGAGAAGATTTTATTGCATCCGATTTGCGGAAGAAGCCAGGGCATTTAAATGACAAGAGCGCGAAGACTTACCAGACCCCGGAATTTGAAGGGGATCCCGGCCGAATTAAGAGCGACCTTGTAAGCGCGGGTGAAGTAATGGACGCATCCGGTGGGTGGACGGACGCGGGCGACTACTTGAAATTCGTTCATACCACCAGTTACGTCGTGGCCTTGATGCTGGTGGGACGCCGGGATTTTCCGAATCAGATGGGACCAGCTTCGCGCGGGTCGGATTTTACCGCAGAGGCGAAATTCGGGCTCGATTGGCTGTTACGCATGTGGGACGACAATTCCAAAACGCTTTACTATCAGGTGGGAATCGGCAGCCCGATTTCCGGTGCGGAAAACGATCACAGCATCTGGCGTTTGCCGCAGGAGGATGATGCCTCGCATGGAACTGACAAGGAGTACCGGTATATTCGCAATCGCCCGGTATTTATTGCCGGGCCGCCGGGCTCGAAGATCAGTCCAAATCTTGCGGGTAGACTCGCGGGGGATTTTGCGCTGTGTTACCGGATTTTTCGCGCAAGCAATTCGGTGTATGCGAATCGCTGTCTACAGGCCGCGGAACATATTTTTGAACTGGCGGATACTGCGCCGGCACATCAGCTGCTCACTGCCGCGCCTTTTGAATTTTACGCCGAGACGCAATGGCGCGATGACTTGGAGTTTGCGGCGACGGAACTTTACCTCGCGGTCCGCGAGGGCAACGTGCCCGCCGGGCTGCCTCACAACGACGCTGATTTTTATTTGAAGTCGGCAGCAGAATGGGCTGCTCAATATATTCGAAACAGGGGACAAGAGAGCGGGGTCCTCGACGCCGCGGACATGAGCGGCTTGGCACATTTTGATTTGTATCGCGCGATTGCTACTCAAAAGAGCGCTACCAAGCTCGCGGTGACGCAGGCCGAGTTGTTGGATGATTTGCGCAGAACTCTGGATCATTCCGCCGAACAAGCGGCTAAGGACGCGTTCGGTTTCAATATTCCGTGGGGAGAAGGCGACACACCGGCAAGAGGATTGTCGATCGTGGTGATGGCGAAGGAATACGACTATCTGAGTAAAGGTCACACATTTTCGGACTATGCGGACCGCTGGGTGGCCAACTCGCTGGGCGCAAATCCTTGGGGAGTTTCATTCATCGTCGGTGATGGATCCATATTTCCTCACTGCATTCATCATCAAGTCGCGAATCTAGTTGGGTCGAACAACGGGAAGAAACCGATTTTGGCTGGCGCGGTTGTGGAAGGACCCATCCGCAAAACGGAGTCGGGCGCGCCGTCAGGAACTGTGCGTTGTCCGCCGAGCGGTGATGATCCGTTTGAGAAATTCAACGGGCCAGATGCGACGTATAAAGACGATGTCAAATATTATTCGACGAATGAACCGGCCATCGATCTGACGGCATCTTCGTTTCTGGCTTTTTCATGGCAAGTTGCGGGCGCGCCTGCAAGCACGTTTTAGATCCGTATGCAGTTCTAGGTGTGCTGCGGCGAGCGCTGCAGGCTGCGCGGCTTGGCAATCAGGAAAAGATAGAGGGCTTTAAGCGTTTGGACCGGCTCACGCGATCCGTGGAATAGAATTACACTCCAGTCGCGGATTTTGACGCGGTCATGGAGCATGAACACCGTATTTCAAGTTCGCTGGAAGGACGCACGGTGTTCGATTCTTCTCCTTCGCCTCGAAAATTGAAACGCGATAAGCAATTATCGTTCTCTTTTGACCAGCGCTAGAACTTGTTGAACATCCTTCGGAATTGACAAGCCCGCAAAATTCATCCAAACTGTTCATGGCGAAGAAAAAACGAAAGTAAGTAAATCCCTCCTCGACCCTCGCCACAACGCCATGTACTCGAAATCCGCCACCTTGCGCCTGCAGGTCGAGTCCGCTCTTGCCGGACGAATGCCATCACCATTCCGTCTGCCGCAATGCGAGCCGCCCAACACTGTTCCCGTGGGGATTCCACTCCTTGATGAAGTGACGGGGGGATTGCCTCGTGGAGGGATCACCGAATTGTATGGGCCCGCTTGTTCGGGCAAGACCGCTTTGCTGCAATCGGCTTTGGCTGCCCGGACTGCGAATTCGGAAGTGTGTGCGCTTGTGGATGCGCATGATTCCTTTGATCCAATTTGTGCGCAGTCCTCGGGTGTAGCGCTGCGCCAGTTGCTTTGGGTTCGCTGCAAAAATCTGGACCAGGCATTTCGTTCCGTGGATGTGCTGCTTCATGGCGGCGGATTTGGCATGGTCGTTTTGGATTTAAGCGACGCTCCGGCGCGGCTGGTTCGGCAGATTCCTCTCAACGTGTGGTTCCGATTGCGGCGCACCATCGAAAACACTTCCACAATTCTGCTGGTGCTTTCCCAAGAATCGAACGCAAAAACGTGCGCGTCCCTGGTGCTTCGCCTTGAAAAAGAAGTTGCTGCCTGGACGCTGCGGGAATCTTCCGTGACCGCGCCAGGGAATCACAGCTGTGCTTGTCTGCTGGATGGGTGGACCACCGGCAGCGAAGTGATTCGTTCCAGCGCACGCCGCAAAAATCTTTACTTCCTCAACGCAACTTCAGGAAGCAAAGACCTGGTTCGTTTCGACTTGCGAACGAAAGAATCACTTTACGAAAAAGAAAGGACGAAAGACCCTGGTTGAACTTTCCAGTTCTCCGCGGGCTATCGGGATTACTCATGGCGTTTGCTGCGATTTTCGTTCCCAATTTTATTTTTCAGGCGGTGGTGCGCTGCAGTCCCGAACTGCGAATGCAACCTGTAGCGATCATCGAAGGTCAGCCGCCAATTTATCGCGTGATCGCGTTGAACCGGCTCGCGGAAAAATCAGGTGTAAGCGTGGGAATGACCAGGGCCAACGCGGAGCAATTCCCGCAGCTGCAAATCCGGCATCGCAGCAAAACTCAGGAAGAAGCCGCGCATAAGGCGCTGCTGGATGCCGCCTGGTCCATTTCTTCGCGAGTAGAAGATACGGCGCCGGATACATTGCTTCTTGATCTCTGCGGGCTCACCCGCCTTTTCGGCACAGAAGAGGAAATTGGACAGAGAATCCTTTCGCGAGCTTGCGAAATGGGCATCGATGTTCATGTAGGAATATCCGCAAACGTAGAAACCGCGAGGATTGTGGCGCGCGCTTTGTTCGGAGTGACGGTTGTGCCCAACGGACAGGAACGGCGTTTTCTCGAAACTTTGCCCATTAGCATGCTCTCGCCGAGCCTGGAACTTTCAGAACTTTTTGAACGATGGGGCGTCACCACTTGCAAAGCTCTTGCTTCGCTCCCAGTGCTTGCGCTTTCCGAACGCGCCGGGCAAGAAGGCGTGCATTTGCACACGCTCGCAAGCGGAAAAGGTTGCAGGCCGCTTCTTATCACGCAGCCAACGGATTGCTTCGAGGAATTTTTTGAGCTGGAAGATGCCGTGGACAATCTTGAGCCGCTTTCATTTCTGCTGAGCAGGCTGCTTCAGCAATTGTGCGTACGTATTTCCGCGCGAGGACTGGCCATCGGCAGCGTCCAGGTAACATTCGAGCTGGAAAAAGCGTTTGAGAGCACGGTCTTTTCCTCACGCGAACGCGGTAACGCAGAAAAATCTCCGGGAACTTATTTTTGTTCCTTAAAATTGCCGGTTCCCTCCCACGACTCCATGCTTGTTCTTAAACTGTTGCGGCTTCGGCTGCAAACAAAGCCGCCGGGCGCTCCCGTGAAAAAAATCCACATGTTGGCGGAGCCGGGTCGTTCCCGAGCAGTGCAGAGCGGTCTGTTCATTCCCGCTTCGCCGGATCCGCAAAAATTGGAACTCACGCTCGCGCGCATCGCGGCCTTGGTCGGCGAAGACAATGTGGGCTCGCCGCAGTTGCTTGACACTCATCGCCCCGACGCTTTTCATATGCGGAAATTTCATGTCGTACCAGCGACAGCCGTTCTTCCAGAAAAACCCGGCGAAACTCAGACCGCATTTCGTGTCTTCCGCCCTTCCCTTCCCGCGTGGGTACAGTTGCAGCAAAACGTTCCGGCTCGCGTCACTTTTCAAGGGAAACGTGGCCAAGTCGTGCATGCCTCGGGACCTTGGCGCACCTCAGGTGAGTGGTGGAACGAGCAAGCATGGCAGGAAGACGCTTGGGACGTAGAGATTCAGTTTGCCGCGGACTCCCAGATTACCTCAGGGCTCTACCGCATCTATTACGATCATCTTCTTGAAAAATGGTGGGTACGCGGAGTCTACGACTGATGTACGTCGAATTGCATGCACGCTCGGCGTTCAGCTTCCTGGAAGGTGCGTCCAACCCGGAAGCGTTGATGGAGGCATGTGCAACATTGGGCATGCCATCCATGGCGCTGCTTGATCGCGATGGACTGTACGGCGCTCCGCGATTTTATCTTGCCGCGAAAAAATTTGGGCTTCAAGCGCATATTGGCGCGGAAGTGAGTTGCGTGGATGGATGGCACTATCCGCTGCTGGTCGCGTCGCCGCAGGGTTATCACAACCTTTGCCGGCTCATCACACGCATGAAACTACGTTCGAAAAAGGGTGAAGGCGCGATTGCCGTGGAAGAGATTGCAGATTTTAGCGAAGGCCTGATTTGTTTAACGGGCGGAATGGAAGGCCCCCTGGCTTATGCGCTGCGCACCGGAGGAAAAGAGAAAGCGAGAAACATTCTTGAGAAATTGTGCGCGACATTCGGCAGGCACAACATTTATATGGAACTGCAACGGCACTGCTGCATCGAAGAGGAACGCCGCAATCAAGCAGCACTCGAACTTGCTCGCGCGATGAACCTCCCGCTCCTTGCGACCAACGGAGTTTGCCACGTTGCTCCCGAGGAGCGTGAATTGCTGGATGTATTCACGTGCATCCGCAATCACCGTGTGCTTTCAAACGCAGGACGCCTGCTCTCCGCCAATACTGAGCGCCACCTCAAATCTCCCGCAGAAATGGCCGCGCTATTTGCGGATTTGCCGGAGGCCATCAAAAACACGGAAGAGCTTGCGGCACGATTAAAATTCACACTCAACGATCTGGGCTACCAGTTCCCTGTTTATCCCACAGCAAATCAGGAATCGCAGATCAGTTTTCTGCGCGAACGCACTTTAGAGGGGATGATTCGCCGCTACGGCCAGAATCATGAACGCGCCAGGCAACAGGTGGAACGCGAACTGTCGATTATCGAAAAACTCGACTTGGCCGGTTACTTCCTCATCGTTTGGGATATCGTTCGCTTTTGCCAGGAAAAAAATATTCTGGTTCAGGGCCGAGGTTCTGCCGCGAACAGCGCGGTCTGCTATTCGCTTGGCATTACCGCCGTTGATCCCGTGGGGATGAATCTCCTTTTCGAACGATTTCTTTCCGAAGAACGCGGTGAGTGGCCAGACATCGACCTGGATCTGCCGAGTGGGGATCAGCGAGAACGCGCCATTCAATACGTTTACGAGCGCTATGGAAAGCTGGGCGCCGCGATGACCGCCAATGTCATCACCTACCGCGGCAAGTCCGCCGCTCGCGAAGTTGGTAAAGTTCTTTCGCTCGATGCGGAAACTCTGGACCGGTTGGCTAAACTTGTGAGTGCGTGGGAATACACGGATTCGAAGGACACGCTCACTCGACAGTTCCAGGAAGCGGGTCTGGACCTCGAACAGCATCGCATTGGAAAGTTTTTTGAACTGTGCCAGAAAATTCAAGATTTGCCCCGGCATCTAGGCCAACATTCGGGCGGCATGGTTGTGTGCCAGGGGCAATTGGATTCTGTGGTTCCGTTGGAACCGGCCACTATGCCCGGGCGCGTTGTGGTGCAGTGGGACAAAGAAGATTGCGCGGATATGGGAATTGTCAAAGTAGACCTGCTGGGTCTCGGAATGATGGCGGTGCTTGAAGATTCATTGAAACTAATCCGTCGCCATCAGAAAGAAGAAATTGATCTCGGACATCTTCCGCAGGACGATCCGGCGGTATATTCGGCTTTGCAGAAGGCCGACACCATTGGCTTGTTTCAGGTGGAAAGCCGCGCGCAAATGTCTTGCCTTCCGCGACTGCATCCCAAATGTTTCTATGACATCGTTGTGCAGGTTTCCATTATTCGCCCCGGTCCAATCGTGGGGAAAATGGTGCATCCTTATTTGAACCGGCGTTTAGGCCGGGAGCCTGTTGAAAGTCTGCACCCGCTGCTTGAATCCACGTTATCGCGCACGCTGGGCGTGCCCCTGTTTCAAGAGCAGCTCCTGCGCATCGCCATGATTGCCGCGGGATTTTCCGGTGGCGAAGCCGAAGAACTTCGCCGTGCTTTCGGCTTCAAACGTTCGGAAGCGCGTATGAAGGAAGTGGAAGTCAAACTGCGGCGCGGAATGACCGCAAAAGGTATTTTGGGAGATACGCAGGATCGCATCGTACACGCAATAACATCCTTTGCGCTTTATGGATTCCCCGAATCACATGCCGCAAGCTTTGCGCTGATCGCTTATGCCAGTGCGTATTTGAAGTGCCACTATCTTGCGGCTTTTACGGCAGCGATGTTGAACAACCAGCCCATGGGATTCTATCAGCCCATAACCTTGATAAAGGATGCGCAAAGACACGGTCTCAAATTTAAGCCGATCGATGTTACCTGTTCCGGCTTTGATTGCGCGCTCGAGGAAAGTCCGCAGGGACTGCTGGTGCGCATGGGGCTTCGTTACGTGAAGACGCTCCGCAAAGAAACGGCGTTGCAAATTGTGGAACAGCGCACGGAATCGCCGTTTATTTCCATCGAAGATCTGAAGCAGCGGGTACAAATTCAAAAAGACGAATTGCGCGCCTTGGCAAGCGTCGGGGCGTTGAATTTCATTTTGCAACAATCGCAAGTTCATCGGCGTACGGCTTTGTGGCAAGTGGAAAGCGCCAGCCGCCACTCTGGACCGCTTTTTAAATCACAAAAGAAAATCTCGGACACCGAAGAAAGTGATTTCATCTCGCCACTCGAACCCATGAATCGGCAGGAACGTCTCCATGCAGACCTTCGAGGAACTGGGTTGACGTTGGGAAAACATCCCATGGCCCAGCATCGCTCCGCTCTTGCTCGTGAAGGAGTGGTGCCATCTGCAAAGTTGGCATCCATGCGAGACGGAACATTTGTTACCGTGGCCGGTTCCGTAATCGTTCGGCAACGCCCTGGCACAGCAAAAGGTTTCGTCTTTCTGAGCCTGGAAGATGAAACCGGCATCGCTAACATCATCCTTAGCCCGCCGCTTTTTGAGAAGGAACACACCACGGTGTTGTATTCCTTTTTTCTTCTTATTACTGGCACGCTGCAAAACCAGGACGGAGTTGTCTCCGTGAAGGCCGGCAAAATTGCACCATTCGTTCTTGAGCAAAGCGAAATGGTGTCGCACGACTTTCACTAAACTCGTTTTGCCTTATGAGATGAGATTGGTTGGAGAAAAAATTGAGGGGAGCTTGCGCCCCCTCAGCCTTCGCTAATATACCTGCTGGAAGCCGACGTTCACCACGTCGCGAAACTTAGGAGTTCCCGGTGGCATCTTGCTCAAATCCAGAAAGTCCACGTCGAATACATATTGCCGGGTAGGCGGCGAGTAAACTGTGCCGCAGCATTTGAAAACGCCGGTAGCATACTGGGAAAAATACAAACTGGCCATGGAACCTCTGTAGTTCAGAGATTGTCCGCCCCAATTTTCCATGTACCGCAGGAAGTTGTGGACTCCGCCATCCGTGCCAAAGTCTTGAGGGTTGCCAATAAATTTGAAGTTGATATTCTTGCCGGTGGCGATCGCCAATCGGTAATAGCTCGTGGTAGCAGGTCGCCCACTTACGTCCGCAGGACTTTTGAAACTAACCAGATCGTTCCAATTGTTCGACAACAGTGTGACCGTATCCGCAATGACCGCTGAAGAGGCGTGCGGGTCGCCAAAGCCGCCGCCATTCGCATTATAATTTCCCAAGACATAAGCAGGTTGTTCGCTGGCGAGCGTAAATCCGCCCAAGGCATTGTCAGGACGAACCGGCACATTTCCTAATTGTGCATTGACCAGCCGCACGGCATGCCGCGGACCGGAAACCCAGTTCACCCTCGCTGTATTCATGCAGCTAACGGCCGTATTTGGGAAACTTCCGGGTTGCACCACGCCAAAGCCCAAACCAAGGAAGTCCGAGGAATAATTGTCCAATACGCCGTTCTCATTTGCGTCTTCGCCGGCGTCAAGCTTTCCATTGGGATTTCCATTAACATTTCCAAGATTGATGACATCTTCGAAGCCGTATTCACCGGTTTTGATGTTTCCGGCGTTCGGGCTAGCAACCGTCCCGCGACGGTCTGAAAAATAAAGGATGTAGCCGTTCTGAGAAGTGAACTCTACTTGATTGGGGTTCCCGGCAAGCCAGCGCTTCAGATTGTTGACATCTATTTCTGCCACGTTTAAAACGCCACCGATACTGCAATTCGGTGTGGCACGCGCGTTCTCGCGGTATTCGCCTTCACGACTGTCGTACATATTGATTGGGTACCAATTATTTCGCGTGGCAGCTCCCGTAACCACGCTGTTCGTGCCCCCGTCTGTTACCAGCGGGCCCGCCGTCTTATTGCCATTGCGATCCGCCTGTTTCTGAAGAATCAAGATGGCGTTCGGGTGGACGGTATTAGCATTGCCTGGGCCAGGCGGATCTATTCCTCTTGCAAATCCTAATTCCAACCACTGCTTCGTGACCGGGATATAATTGCCGGCGCCGTCGCGATATTCCACCCGCAGATAACCGTCTAAGAGGTTCCAAGACTGCGTGACCGAGGTATTTCCCGTCACGGGGTCTACGGTGGTGGTCTTACCCGGAAGCAGGGGTGCGGTTACCGGCTTAAGTGTGGCCTTGGCAACTGGAGGAACCGTCGGAAACGCTGTCCAATTTGTTTCGTTGCCAGGTCCAGCTGGGTACGGCGTTACTGGGATTCCGCCCGGATCTGTCACTATAGTTGATTTGGCTTCTGCGAAATAGGTATTGCTGGCGCCGGTCACCGGCACACCATTGGTGTAGTCAGGCGCTGTAGCGCTGGTCTTCACGTTGGCAAGCCGTATATTCTGCCCGTCGTTAACTCCGCCGGGAAGTTCGTTGGGATCATCGCTGAGCAGCACGCGAATTTGAGCCTGATTGTAAAGCCGGGATACTCCGACGGCCGAGCCTGGAGCTTCGCCCACCAGAGGGCGGCGAATAATTTCAATCGGTCCTACTCCCGGCTGGACGAAAGGCAACGTCAGCGGCTTAACTCCCGTAGTGCCGCTGAGGATCATGCCGTTATAAGTCGTTTTCGAAATAGTCGTCCATGAGGGACTGCCATTATTCGGTGCCCCGGTGCCACCGTAGGGAGGAGTGGGGCCACCAATCGAACTGCCCTCGTTCGGTGAGACTTGCAGATTGCGGCAGGCCGGCTTACCTGCATCGCAACCACTTGGCGCAGTAGGAACCAGGATGTTTCCCCTTCGGCCCTGCGCAACGGTATCGGCGCCATTGGCCAATTGATCCCGCACTATATCTCCCGCGGCGCGAATCTTACTGTGAAACGTCAGGGTTCCGCCTGATGACAGGAACAGATTCCCGTTGCTATGTACGCGGCCACTGAAGTCAAAGTCCGGCCCGGGGAAATAACTTAAATCGCTTTGCGAAAAAACGCCGAACTGAAATACCGGGATCTCGGCAATCTCAATGCGCCGTATCAAGCGAGCCTCGTCAACATCAACGCCTTGACGATCCGCGGTCACGGCCAAGGTCATGGGAACGATCATCGCTTGCAGTCCTTCATTGGGTCCGCTGCTAACGGTCTGAATCGTGGAAGGCAACGCCGCGCATCCGCCGCCGTTCGCTGGGACGTTAAAGACGTATTCGGGATAGGTGACGCCGACTACCGCGTTATTAGGCACCTGCCCTTGCAGAGTATTGATGTCGCAATTCGTTGGTGCGGCTTTCTGCGCGTATAAGGTTGAAAGATCCGACATCATCTTCTCCATGGCCGCCTCCGCCCCGTAATAGGCGAGCGTATTGGCCATGTCAGTTCGTTGCAGATGCTGTTCGTGGTTAACCTTGTAAACCAGCGCCACCGCCACGGCGGACAGCATCGCCAGCAACAGAAGCACTGCGATGAGTGCGACACCCTTCTCGGACCGGCGTTCATTCCCGTATATGAAACTTCGTGCGTTTCTCATAACGCTCCTAGTTGTAGCGGTCCCGGAAACTAAGATTCCGTGGACCTACGGAAGTCGACAAATTCACGCGTTGAATTCCGTTGTTTAATCCAGTTCGGAGGCTCCGGCCGGTTATGTTGATATTTATTTTTCGAATCTGGTTAGGCTTCGGAACTGGCGGATTACCGGATGCCGCGTTTGGCAAATTGGCTACCAGCGCGCCGTTGGTGTCATCCACGATGTCGTACGTTATTTGCAAATCTTCGATATGTTCCGCCACCGGCACAGGCGGGTGCGCGCCGACTTGCCGCATCAGTCTCGAGTCGGGTCCATCTGGAGTGTTGATCCGTTGGATGAAATAAGTAACCATGATCAGCCGGGAGACTTTAGTCGCGGGATAAGTGACTGGATTCGATGCGGGGGTGGCGATGCCCTTGATGTTTCCGGTTGGCGCCGCGGTCTGATTTAAGTTGAGTGGGTCTGCCCCAAAATTAATGGTGGATCCGCCCGCGCTGGTTGCCACACCAACAGCTGCCCCTACTCCGTTTTGCAGCAAGATCACATCGCCTGGCAAAATTCCATTCGTCGGATCGGTAACCGCCGGAGCAGTTCCGGCGGGCATCGTGACGCTGTCGCCGTTAGCAGTGATCGCCGTCGTGGAAAACGCGCTCCAATTTAAATCCGGATCAACATAAGTGATCTTTATCGCGTCGCTCGGCTCGGTGATGTTCGCGCCGATGCCATTGCCGGGGGTTACTTTATAGAGAATCCCTTGCGTAAACGGGATGCTTACTCCGACGTAGCACCCGCTGGTATCGCAGGCAAAATTCGGATTGGCGCCTCCGGTTGCCTGAGACGGTATCGCGATTCCACCAATGGGGACTCCCGTGCCCGACTGCGACAGATCACGTTCCAGTTGGTTCAGTGCCGCTCGAACTTCAGTTTGCACTTCGGAGCGGCGCATGGTCAGTTCGGAAGTCTCCAACGATTGCTTAAAAAGTTGCACCGCTGCCGCCATTATGGTCAACGTAATCAGCATCGCGATCGTAAGTTCGATTAGGGTGAAACCTTTTTTCGATCTTTGTGGGCGGCGCATTGATAGCATCCTCATTGATACCGTGATATGTAACCTGTAACGTTGTAATCTCTTACGCCGATCCGGGATGAAGCTACGCGGATCGTTACCGTAATTTGGCGCAGGTCGCTACTTACGCTTCCGTCTGGATTTATAACCTGCTGAATCCGAATCTGCCGCTGGTAGTTCACTAACGGAATGACAATGTCGTCAGCATCGCCGAGAACTCCGTCAGGGCCGGGAGATACTTCACTCTGGATGGTTTGTGTATCGCTCGTAGTGCCTACTATCCCATTCGCGCCGGGAACAAAAAGAGGTTGAAACCCGTCGTTAAATATTCCGCCGGCTGACCTGTTTTGGATTGCGGCAAATCCCACCGAAGCGTCGTCTCGCGCGCTATAAACACCCTCTAAAGCCTCCATAGCCTTTTGCTTTGCGACAAGGTCTTCCCGTGTGGACTGAAGAGCAGTTAAAGATTGTGCAAAAAGTCCTGCAAGCGCTGTCAAACCCACTACAAGTATCACCGTGGCAATCAGAGCTTCGATAAGTCCAAAGCCTTGATCGCTCTTCCGGTGTTTGGAGGTGTCGTGGCGCAGGCTCATTGTGTCCACCTCGTCGAACCGTCAGCATTTTTCAGAAGCGTCCATCCCTTCGACCGCCCGGTAGATCCGTAAAGCGAGACCGCACGGCTGGTAAGTATGTCGTTGGGATCGGCCATGTACACCACTCCGTTGTTCAGCCTGTTCGTGGAATCCAATGCTCGGCCGTCAGGCTGAAAATAAATCTGTGTCTGGCCCCCTCCAAAGTCGACGTCAAAATCGACGGGTGTCACCCCGGTGCCGAAACCATCGGGCACCGTCGCACCGGTTGTCGGAATTCCGGCCACGGTGGTGAACTGAATGCCCTGGGGGAGCAACATGGGCGGTTGCGCCTGCGCGAATGCAGCAGCGCTGCCTGTCACCCGCGCCCGTAAATTCACCGGCGTTCCGACTTCCAGTTGTATGGTCTGCGGTGGCGTAAACGTGATCCGGTAAATTCTGCGTTCATCGATGGCTCGTTCGT
>Ga0209117_1000133_pt1 | contig 47673 bp, 35 predicted proteins | sample BlaSpr_A8_OM2_M2_FD_187978 | JGI IMG/M metagenome (GOLD analysis project Ga0209117, IMG submission 187978) | Forest soil microbial communities from Thunder Bay, Ontario, Canada - Black Spruce, Ontario site 2_A8_OM2_M2 (SPAdes) (version 2) | ecosystem: Environmental > Terrestrial > Soil > Boreal... | reverse complement strand
TTGGCCTCACACCATGGTGGCTACCAGCACGCACGACTCCAAGCGCTCCGAGGATGTGCGCGCCCGGATCAATGTGCTCTCGGAGATATCGGGACAATGGAGGGCTCGGGTGCGGGAGTGGAGGCGCTTCAACCGCAACCACCGGCGCCTTGTCAACAACAAACCCGCACCCTCGCCGAATGACGAATACTTGCTCTATCAGACGTTGGTGGGTGCCTGGCCATCAGTGCCTCTGAACGATACGGACGACTGGAAGACTTTCTGTGAGCGGATAGAAACCTACATGTTGAAGGCTATCCGCGAAGCCAAGCAGAACACCAGTTGGATCAATCGAAATACTGAATACGAAACCGCAGTTTCATCGTTCGTCAAGACGTTGCTGAATCCGGGTGGCGAGAACCAGTTCCTCGACGACTTTGTGCCGTTCCAATGCCGTGTCGCCCGCATTGGCCGATGGAATAGCTTGTCGCAGACGCTTCTCAAACTGACGTGCCCGGGCGTTCCCGACATCTACCAAGGCAATGACTTGTGGGATTTCAGTCTGGTCGACCCAGACAACCGGCGTCCAGTCGACTATCTCCGCCGCCAGCAAATGTTCGAGAGTATCCGTGTGTGGGGCAACGACCCTGATGGCTTATCAACAGGCCGCTTGCTGAAAACTCCTGAGGACGGTCGACTCAAGTTGTATTTGATCTGGAGAACTCTGTGCTTGCGTCAACAGCGACCAGATCTCTTTCAGCAGGGCGAATATCTGCCGTTGGTGGCGGAAGGCGCGAAAGCCAATCACGTTGTTGCGTTCGCCAGGAAGTCCGGAAGCACGAGGGCGCTCGTTGTTGTTCCCCGCCTGGTCGCAGGCTTGCTCAACGATATCGATCTCCCCCCAATCGGACCCCGAATCTGGGACGATACTCACGTTCTGCTCCCATCCCGCAGCTGTTCTGAAAAGTGTCGGAACATATTTACAGGAGAAGTCTTGGACCTGCAGAAAACCGATGAATACGCAAAGATTGGTGTCTCCAAGGCATTGGCGGAGTTCCCAGTTGCACTTTGCTTATTGGGCTAGCCTCATGCCGCTGGTGAAGTGCCGGCCCGGGTTGACGCCCTGCCAGCAATAGTGCTCTATTTCACCTGAGCGCTAGTGTCGCGTTCGGTAAGTTCGTTACCTAACTTTTGAGATGTCGTCCTGAGCGAAGCGAAGGATCCATGCACTACGTTCCAAACGCATAGGTTCTTCGCTCCCTGCGGTCGCTCCGAATGACATGCTGAGATGGTTGACAGCAACTTCCGGGACACGACGCTCGGCGCGCTGGCAGGAAACATTAAGGAGGGCCAAGGCCATGATGGCCGTGATCCGTGAAGACATTCTCCAGAAGTTCCCAGACATCTTCGGGACCAAGAAGGTGAATGGCCGAGAAGTCAATATCGAACAGACGATTGCTACGCTCACGCAAGAGTTGACTTCCGATATTGCTGCGGCCCTGACCGCACGCCGGGCGCTACTGCAATCCCCCGCGCCGGTCCGCGAGAAGTATACCTGGCCGAAATGGGACGACAGGTTTGAGGATCCGGTGAGCGGGCAGTTTTGGACATTTCGCCACATCGTCCTAGGCCTGATAGATAACCTCCTCGGTCGAGACAGCGAGTGGCGCTGGCGCCTCAACGATGAGGCGCCGATTCCGCAGGACGCACATCCGTTGACCAATCCCGGCTTGGAGCTCACCGGGCCGTGGCATCCGCTGGATATGGCCTTCAACGCATTGAATAGCGCGGCGCCCATGAATATGCCGGACTTTGAAGACGCTTCTCCGCCCCACTTCCAGCCCGACGGCACGCCCACGAGTCAGCCGGTGGGCGTGTTTGCGGCGATGCAGAACGCCAAAGAGATTTTCGAAGGCCGCTGGACTGGCCGCCCCTACGAGGTGGTGAAGAAGGGACAACGGCGGGCGTACAAGATCAACACCTCTTCGGCGCAGTGGCCGACCCGGTTTGGTCGGCCTCCCGGCATCCACGTGCGCTATGACCACATCCGGGTCGAAGGACAACCAGTGCCGGCTCTAATCCCCGTCACCGTCCTCTGGACCCTTAACAACTACGAGTCTCTCAAACGCGCCGGCACCGGCGTCTATTACTACATCCCAAAGATTCAGACTCCCCAGGAAGCTCTCATTGTGGAGAAACTTCTGGCGCGGCTGGAAGGCGTGATTGGCGTCCAGCCCGGCACCTTCAAGATCAAGATGCTTTACGAAGAGGGAAATGCAGGCCGGTTACTGCCTGCGATCGCCTGGGTCTTGCGGCGCCGGCTGCTGGGGACGAACGTCGGCCGCTGGGACTACTTGGGCAGCCTGATCGAGATGTGGAAGGACGACTCGCAGGGCGTCTTTCCGGATCCGCAGTCGATCGGCATGGCCTCCCCGAACATGATTGCCTATCAGCGGTACAACGCGCTGATGATGCTCATGGCTGGCATGAAGAATGGCGAACTTAGCCAGGGTGCCCCCATCGGCGGGATGGCGGCGGTAATGATTTATCAAGCGAGCGATCCCTATGGTCGCTCGAGATACAACCCATTGGCCCTGCGTGCGATCGTCATCGACAAGCTGCGCGAGCGCCTGCTGGGTCTCATGTTTGTGCCCGAGGAGCCGCTGCCCGCAGGTCACCAGCCTACTCTTGAAGACATTCTTGCCAGCCGAGTGAAGGGACGACTCTATGATGCTTATCGACAAAGCTGGGTCGCCAGCCCAGAAACGGCCTACGTGGCTGCTGGCAATGAACCCTTGCGGGCTCCTGTGACGCAGATCCAAGCGATCCTCGATGCGCCGCGAGAGATTGTGGACGTGAATGGCAAACCGGTACCCACCGTCGCCAGTGGTCTCGTCGACTCGGAGCGGCTCCTGCTGCAGTCCCGCGGCTTATTGAACCCGCATGGCAAGATCACGCCCTGGGTCATCGCCAAGGACAGGTTGGACACGCCTGAGAAGATTTTCACGCAAGAACTTTGGGAGGACATCTACGGCGTCCCGAAAGGTGAAATCACCATTGAACATATCCAGCACGCGTTCTACATGGCGGCGAACTACGGTTTCCAGATCCTCAACGGTAACTTCGCGGCGGCGATCGACGACTACGAACTTAAGCTGCGGTTCATGAATGACCTCGCCACCTACCGGATCGATGTATCGTGGCTGTGGACCCTTGTCCAACACCAAGCCATCATCACTAAAGACGGCCACTTGCAGCGGCCGGTGCTCACCGAGGATGGGGTCGTACTGGCTCCGAGCGCCTCCGAGGTCAAGGCCGGAACCCGCTTTACCGGGGAGCTGTTCGAGAAAGTATGGGACTACCACAACGAATGGACATCGGAGTTCTTCGCCGAGTTGGACCGCCGCGGCGATCCAGGCCGCTTCGACCGCGCCAAAGCGCCCATCATCATGGAACTCTTGAAGCGGCAACTGCTTTCGCCCCGCTACATCCAGCACAGCGCCCGGGTGCTCTTCGTCGTGGGACAAGCGAACCAGCAGGAGCGGGCGCAGATTCTGGAGGCGATTTTCGATCTCTCCCGCGAGGAAGTCGTCAAGCGCGTTCAGGCAAGCACCCTCAACAAGACCGTCTTAGCCGCCTACGACTATGTCCATGACATCTTTCTGGGTATTGAAAAAGAGCTTTCCCGGTGATGCCATCACAGGGGACGCTATCCGCCTGAATGTGAGCGTCAGCGCGGCAATTTTCAGATGTATTTGCGCCTCAGCTCTGCCCGCCTCTGCAAACGCCGGTTCACTAGTTTCTGACACAGAGTCCTCATACCTGGCCCGGGGCGCTTATTTGCCCAGCGCAACGGGATAGGGAGGGTCAGCGATGGCCCGCAGATACGCTACCACTGCCTTGATCTCGGCCGTGGTTAGCGTGCCGCGATATGCCGGCGTCTGCGGAGATTTCCCCAGGGCGGGACCGCCATCGGCGATGATTTTGATGAGGTCAGCATCCGACATCGGGTTGAGTGTGTTTCCATCCGTGAACAGATGAGGGGCGGGTGGGGATAGATTGTCGAAGTTGGAGACCCTCTCCGGCGTCGATTGGGGATCGTGACAGACGGTGCAGTACTTCTCGCTCAACTCTTTGCCCAGCTTCTGCTGGTAGCCGAGCGCGATCTCACTCGAGGTCACTGTCGCCGTTCCTCCGCTGGACTTGGGCGTTTCGGCGAGGATCTGGTAGCTTCCGGGAATGCCCGCGAGCTGCACCATCACGCTTACCTGTCCGCTCGAATCGGCGAGCGCGTCCGGTGGGTTGAATACGAGGCCTGCGCAGCGGAATGACACCAGTGCTCCGGCGACAGGATTGCCGTCAGCGCCATTCACCTGCACCACCAGAGGGTCGGGCAATTTGGAGCCGACTCCAGCGATCTGTTTTCCGCCGCTAACTTCTACGATCAGGGTTCCGTATGCTTTGGGAGTGGGCAACGGATGGGCAGCCTGACGCCTGGTACAACCCGAGAGAATTAGAATGAGGACGAGGCTGCAAGTCGCAGTGCGCTTCATTTCTTGTCTCCCTTCGGATGCGCCCTTAATCTAACGAGAAAGGCGGTCAGGTCTCGCGCTTCGCCATCTGGCAGATTGGGATTCGGCATCAGCGTGCCCGGACTGAGCGTGTTCGGGTTCTTCAGCCACTTGTAGATCCAGACGGGAGTCAACCGGTCGCCCACGCCTGCCAGCGTTGGGCCTACATAGCCCTTGTCCTTCTTGCCATCGACAATGTGGCAGGACTGGCAAGCGTACTTGGTATAGAAGAGTTGCTTGCCACGCGCAGCGGCGTCGGCATTCAAAGCGCTCGTTTCCAGCGCCAGCGAATCGAAGCCAGATGCCTGATAGGCGGTCAGCATGTAATCCGAAAGGCTCTTGATTTCGGCATCGCTCAAATTGAACTTGGGCATTCTGCGAATCAACATGGGACGCAGGGTGTTGGGATTGTTCATGAAGTCCAACAGCCATTTGCGTTGCACCGCGCTCCCCTCAGAGGTCAAGTCGGGAGCCATGTCTCCGCCGTTGCCGTTGATGATGTGGCAACTTTGACAACGCAGATCCTCCATCAAGCGGCCGGGTTCGCCACCCGGATGATACTTGGCATGGGCGGTCGAGCGCACCAGCTCCGGAGGCATGGTCACGGCGCGATCCGTTTGAGCCAGCAGCGCAGTCGCCAGACTCTCGACCTGTACGTCGGTGAGACTGAAGGTGGGCATCTTCAGCGCCGGACCGAAGGCGCGTGGATCGCGGATTTTGCCCGCGATGTAGTCAGGCAGCGTTTCCGGCATGCCGCGAATGAAGCCCACCTGGAAGAGCGGCTTGCTGCCGATCCGCGAAAGATCGGGAGCAAAACTTTCGGGCGGGTTGACTCCGTTGACGCGGTGACAGGCGGTGCAACCATAGTCGCCGACGAGTTTCTTTCCGCGGGCAATACTCTGTTGGTCGGGCTCGGGGAGATGAACGTTGGCCAGGAAATCATCGTCCTTCTTGCTCAACAGAAAGCTCGATAGTAAGGCGATCTGTTTTTTGTCGTACCGGTACCGCGGCATGCGCGTCTTTGGATCGTATCCCTGCGGGGTCTGCAACCAGCGGCGCAGCCAGTCGGGATTCACCTTGCTGCCCACGCGGGTCAATTCAGGCGCGAGATCTCCGCCGACCAGATTTCCCGCTGCGTTTTGGATGGCATGGCACGAGGAACAAAACAAGGTGCCATACAAACTCGTTCCGGCCTGTAGGGCATCGTCGCCCGGCGACGGGGCGACATTTTTCAGCTGCTTGCGGGAGTTTTCAGATGGCGTGCTCTGTGCCACCAGGAAGGACGCAATGTCGGCAGCTTCCTGGTCGCTGAAGCGGTAGTTTGGCATCGTGGCCGAGGCTGCGTAGGCCTGGGGATTCTTGATCCACGCGAAAATCCACTCGCGCGTGGTTTTTTCCGCGACGTGTTCGAGCGATGGCGGTTCATCCACCGGAACGACGAGGGTTCCGTCGGGCTGGGTGATGGCATGACAGTGGGCGCAGCCGTAGCGCGCCAGCAAGCGGCGGCCCTGGTTGAGGCGGGGCGTTCCTTCCAGCACATCCATGTGGCACTGGCCACAGGACGACTCCAGGTATCGGGCCGGCAGAATTGGCTGCTCCCACGCCTTGGTGCTGTAGTGGGCCTCTTCGACCGTGGTGGCCGCTCCCTGTCCGTGATGGCAGACGACACACCCGAATTCGGTGAGCGAGTGTGGCATCGGAGGGTGCGGGCGGAAGGGCTGCTTGCGCACATCCGAAAGGCTGGCTTCCTGCAAGGCCACATGGCAGGTGGAGCAGCGATCAACCACGTGCTGCTCGGGAATCCATATCTGGTTGATACCACCCTTGAAGCGGTGCTTGAGACGAGCCGCATCCGGACGGTTGCGGATCAGTTGCACATAGAGCCGTTGATAGTGGCGCCACTGGCTGAGGAGATCTTTGGTGGGGGCAATTGCCGAGACCAGCGCCAGAAGAACGCTCACTGCGGCAAAGCGGCGCGGCGCGGTGCCGACGAAAAAACGCGCAACCGTCCGGAATTGATTTCCCAGACTCACTGAGCCCCCCAAGGCCACACCCACGCCCAGCTTGGGCCTCGGAATAATGTACCAACGGCGGTCAGGACAATCGCCTCCATCAAGAACAGGGTCATAACCCAGAACGAAAGCGGCCTCGAACTCAGCCAGGTTCGGAAACCTCGGGCCAGCGGTGACGCCGACTCGGTTCCGAGCAGCAGAAGAATCGCGACAACTAATGCGGGAAGCAGTGCATCCCAGGCATGCACCCGCACGAGCAACACACTCAGCGCGAGGATTAGAGCCGTCGCGATGACCATGCGAATCGGCTTGCGGCGAAACCATTGGTTCGCATGGGCGGTGGTGACGTTATCGAAGAACGGAGAAAAAGGAATGAAAAACAGGCCGCCCACGATGAGCACCGGAAGAATGATTCCCGCCACGAACGGTGGAAAGTAGTGCAGTAACTCCTGGAGGCCGGTGAAATACCAGGGCGCTTTCGCGGGATTGGGCGTGTGCAGAGGATTCGCGAGTTCCTCGAGCGGCGCCCTCCACAACAACCCCAGGACAAACAGAACTACGGTTATCGCTTCAATGCCAATGACCTCGCGAAACAGCAATTCGCGGTAGGAAAGAGTTTTTTCTTCTTCCAGCCGTATGGGCGCCTCCGCTAACGCCAGCGGGCTATGTTCAGGTACGATCGGGTTTCCGTTTTTGTCGACGTCATACATTCCACCGTCTTCATGCAGCCGCCAGAGATGAACTCCGATCAGCACGATGGCCAAGAGTGGAAACATTATGGTATGCAAAACGTAGAACCGCAGTAGCGCGTTGGCATTTACGGTATGACCGCCGAGCAGGTAGAAACGCAGGTTTGCTCCGACCACCGGAATAGAAGAAATAATGTTCGCTCCAACCGTGGTGCCCCAGTAAGACAGCTGATCCCAGGGCAGGAGATATCCCGTGTAACTCAGCAACAGAGTGGTCAGCAGCAGAAATACGCCGACGATCCAGTTCAATTCGCGCGGTGGTTTATAGGCCTTACGATAAAACACCTTGGCCATGTGCATGAATACGAGAAAGACCATGGCATGCGCCGACCAGCGGTGCAAGCTGCGCAACATGTATCCGGAGGAGACCACAAACTCCAAGTCCTTCATGTCCGCGTAGGCCTGGGGAATGGAAGGATGGTAGTACAACATGAGCAACAGACCGGTGGCGACTTGAATGGCGAAACAGCCCAGGGTCAGAGCGCCGAGGTACCAGGTCACGCGGAAGCCGAGCTGCGATTCGATCACGCGGGACGACATCATGCGCTGAAAGTCTTCGCGCCAGCGGACAATCGCGTGCAGGGGGTTGTGGAGGGCGGCGCCCGGTTGGATGCCCATTGGTCTAGCCATGCGTTTCTACCTGGACATATTCAGAGCGTGGAGGCAAAGTTGTGGATCGGTCGACGATGAGATAGCCATCGTCGCCGAGCCACATCTTCAGCCAAGGCAGAGGAGCGGGGGCCGGACCCGCAATGGTGGTTCCGTCGCGCCGGAACGTGCTGCCGTGGCAGGGACAGGCGATGACGCCCGCATCTGCTTTCCAGGTCGAGAGGCACCCGAGGTGGGTGCATACCGCACTCAGCGCATAGAAACCTTCTTGGGCGCGAACCACGAAAATGCCGAAGCGGGGGTCGAGCGTGACGGAGCCGACGGTGTACCGCTCGGGCCTTCCTACGCTGACGATCGGCGAGGGCTCGTAGAGCACGTTGGGTGAGAGATAGCGAAATCCAAACACGCACGCGCCCAGCCCGGCCACACCCAGCGAGGTTGCGCCGACCTTAACGAACTGGCGGCGATCGAGACCGGTGCCGTCCCGATCCCCGGAATTTTTGTTGTGGTCTTCGGGCATGAAGTCCTCAAAGACTGAGGAACAGATAATCGGTGAGAATTGAACCGTGCCGCAGTGAGCGAAATCACACAGGCGTGTGACTGCGACGGGCTTTACGTCGTTGTGCATTCCGGGGGACACTTTTAGCCCATTGAAACGACACCCCAAAATTTGGTGGCGGCGGTAGGACTCGAACTTATGAGGTACGGATTAAAGGCTGGCCGTCCCGTCACTTATGCGGCGACTCGAGTCCGAAATGTCAACGGACTGTCAACTTACAGAGTGTTCAATTTTGAACCCTTGGCAAACGTCACTGGAAGGCGAAATTCCACAAACCGAACTCCACTCGCTTCGACCGGAGTCATTTCTATCGGATGGTCGCTTTACCTTTTTTCGTCAAGCGGAGAATTTGGTTGGGGGCCAGAATGACCGCCGTGTGGTTCGATTCCGACCTGCAAGTGCCCCCTCCCAATTCTGAAGGACGCACCCGAAGCCGATTGCATATCTCAGTTCGACCTTCCTTCACGGCGGTTGGCGGCACTTGATATCGGGCGACCCTTGGGGGCTATCAGACGGACCTCACCGGCAGAGAGAAGTAGAACACGGAGCCTCGACTAAGTTGGCTGGTGAGACCTATCGTGCCGCCGTGCAGCTCAACGATAGCCCTGGCGATGGAGAGTCCCATGCCGGTGCCTTGCACTGAGACTCTCTGGTTCCGTCCGCGATAGAACTTCTCGAAGATCATTGTCTGCTCCACATCGTCAATACCCGGCCCATGGTCGGCAATGCTGGTGATCACGCTGCTGTTGCGCAGCTCCGCGTTGATATGAATTGGGGTCTCAGGCGGCGAGTATTTCGCGGCATTTTCTAACAGTTGAACGAGCACTTCCACCACGCGGTCTATGTCCATGTTGATCGCGGGCAGATCTTTCGGAACCGCCACTTCGATTGGGCGCTTATCCAATGCGTTCTTCATTTTTTGCAACGCCATCCGGACAGCTTCGCTAATTTGGTGAGGCTCCAGGTGAAGCTCCACCTGTCGCGCATCCAACTGGGCGACTTCCGCTGCTTCTCCTACCAGGCGGTTCAAGCGGTCGCTCTCTTCATCGATGACGGTGGCAAGCTCTTTGAGTTGCGGCTTGTCGAGTTCGACCTCCGAAAGGAGCGTCTGGGCCGACGCTTTGATGGCCGTAAGAGGCGTACGAAACTCATGGGTAACGGAGTCCAGAAGTAGAGCGCGCAAGCGATCGCTCTCGCGGGCGGCCTCTGCTTTGCTGAGTTTTTCTATCGTCGAGATTTGCTCAATCGCGGTTGCGACGAGGCTGCCGACGGCTTCAAGAGTTTCGCGCGAAATGTCGCATCCAACGACCGCCAGCGTTCCGATTGACCGAACGCCCATCCTCAGAGGCATATAGCCCGAATGTTGGCTGTGGTCAAACCTGGGCTCGCCCCGCCCGCTGACCGCTATCAGCTGTTCTGGCGGAAATAGCCGCTGCACGTTGATGTCAGAAAGGTAGGTTTTTTGCTTATTCTCCAGAAATAAGGCGACCCCAGTGGCGCCGAACACGTCCGCGATGTAACCTGGTAATTTGTTCAACAGCTCAAAGACGTTTTCAGAGACGAGAAGCTGCTGGCTCAATGCGTACAGACGCTCTATTTCTTTTCGCTGCTGAGTTGCTTGTCGTGCTTCGCGCCGCGCCCGCTCGGAGAGCTGGCTTCCAATAAGGGCTGTGACGAGAAAGGCGAATAAGGCAATCCAGTTCTGCGGATCGGCGATAGTGAATGTGAACAGAGGAGGCAGGAAAAAGAAATTGTAGAGCAGCGTCGCCAACACTGCCATGAAGACGGCGTAACGAAGCCCCCACGCGGCCGATATCACAAGAATGGCCAGCAGGAACACAAAACCCACTGTGGTCGGATTTCGGTTGAAGACGCGGAAACAGAACCAAGTGATCAGCGCGTCGAGCGCCGTAACAAGCAAGTAACGCAACACCTGCTGGACCACTCGTTTCACGACGAGATTGTAGCTGATTCGACAATTCCTGCCTTCTCGGTGAACAATATCCCCGATGCCCAAGACGCCTGAGCAATGGCTGGAGCAAACTGCTTCGCAGAAGAAGCTGGCCATCTTTAAGCTGTTCCTCGGTTACGCGCCCGGAGTGGGCAAGACCTTCAACATGCTGAGCGAAGGAATTCGCAGGGCCAGCCGTGGGGAGGATGTCGTAGCCGGCCTGGTGGAGACCCATGGACGCAAAGGCATTGCGGAGCTCGCGGCCCGACTGGAAAATGTGCCGCGTCGACAGCTGAATTACAAGGGTGCGTCCTTCGAAGAGATGGATGTCGACGCCATTCTTGCGCGCAAGCCGCAGGTTGCGCTGGTGGACGAGCTCGCACACACCAACATTGAAGGCAGCAAACACCGCAAACGGTATGACGATGTGCTCGAACTGCTGAACGCCAACATTGACGTGCTTTCGACCGTAAACGTCCAGCACATCGAAAGCCTGACACCCCTGGTGCAACAGATTACAGGCGTACCGGTACGAGAGACCGTTCCCGACTGGGTCATGCAAAGAGTCAACGAGATCGTTCTTGTCGACCTCACGCCCGAGGCCCTGCAAACTCGCATGCGCCGGGGCGATATATATCCGGTTGAGCGCGCAGAGAGCGCGCTTGACAACTTCTTTCGCCCTGCAAATCTCATCTCCCTGCGCGAACTGGCGCTGCAACAGGTTGCTCGTGCAGTAGATCGCAGTCTGGAATCGTACTTGGAAAAGGAAGGCGTCGCTCCTCATGCGGCGGTGCGGGAGAGGTTCGGGGTATGCATCAGCTCAAACCCTGCGGCGCAGTATTTAGTCGCGCGCGCCGCCCGCATGGCGCAACGCATTGATGCGGAGCTGTACGTGATTTACGTGGACGTCGGCAGGGACGAGAGCCCTGAAAATCAGCGGACCCTGGCACAGAACATCCGGTTTGCCGAAAGCCTGGGCGCACAGCTCGTGCGTGTGACAGGCAACAATGTGGCGGAAGAAGTCGCGAAGGTGGTGCGTGACAAGCACATCACTCAGGTCGTCTTCGGCCGGTCGGCGCAGTCCAATTGGCGAAAGTATCTTTACCTTTCCGCCATCCACAAGTTTCTCCGTGACGCACCAGCGGTAGACGTGCACATCGTGACGCAAGAGGTGAAGTAGCCCATGGCTGCTGTGGGCGAGAAGCCAAAGATCCTGGTCGTAGACGACGAGGCACAGATAGCGCGAGTTCTCAAAACCACGCTCTCCGCGCGGGGATATTCCGTCCGCACCGCTTCCGATGGCGACGACGCATTGCAGGTGATGAAATCGTGGACACCCGACCTCGTGATCACGGACCTTCGGATGCCCAACATGGACGGTGTCGAGCTTTGCCGGCATCTTCGAGCCAAGTCGGGAATTCCCATCATCGTCCTTTCGGTCAAGAACGAGGAGCGTACGAAGGTCGAGGCGCTTGATGCCGGCGCTGATGACTACGTAACGAAACCGTTCAGCGTGAATGAATTGCTGGCACGGGTCCGAGCCGGGCTACGGCGCCTCTCAGCAGCACAGCAGCTCGAATCGGATGTGATCGAGGTTGGTCACTTCCGCATCGATGCGCAAGCTCATAGCGTCCAGGTCAAAGGCCGCGAAGTGCGGCTGACGCCGAAGGAATTTGACATTCTGACCTACCTTGCCCGGCATTCCGATCGTGTGGTTACACATCGTGCATTGCTGGCCGCTGTTTGGGGTGACACTAGCACAGAGCAACCGGAATATCTTCGCGTCTTCATAGGCCATTTGCGAAAGAAGCTTGAGCCTGAGGAAGCCTCGCCTCGCTACATCACTACCGAGCCGTGGGTCGGATATCGCTTCAATCCTGAAGGCGAACAGCGATAGTCAGTCCTTTTCGCATAGGAGGTCCCTCCAGTTTTACCCGGCCCCTTGATCTCGGGGGCCCGTCACAGACCCTTAAACAGGCACCAGACTACATCACAAAAGTTTTATGAACTTTTTATTCAAAATCTATGCGCGGAAGTATCGAATCGAAAGTGCGGCTGATTAGCACGGGCGATTTAATTCGTCGACGAAGAGGATCGATGTCCGCGACCTTCCTAGTATTTGCCGTTCTCAGCATCGGAGCGGTCGCTTTCCTTGTGCGCTTCTTGATCGCTCTTCGCCACGAGCTTAGAGGCCGACGCAGTTGCCAAGTGCCGAGAGTCGGTCCAAAGGTGTACGAAGTACGGGGCTGGCGGGCGGACAGGCCCAACGGCCCGCGCGGAAGGGGGAACGGCAACCAAGGGAACGGCGGGCGAATGCACACAGTTGATGAGTAGTGGCCGGATTGCGTCGATATCCCGAACGCGCGAGGCTTTGTAGAGCGTGGGGTGGCTGGGGAAAATGAATTCTAGCCGGAAAGTGTGGTCTGTTTGAGAACGCAAGGTATGCAAATGAACGAGCTCACGGTCCTGTCGAATTCGAAACGCGGTCTAGCTGTCTTCCTCGGCTGTCTTTGTCTTGCCGTAAGTCCAATGGGCGCTCTTGGACAGAACACACCCCAGGAAACGCAGAGCGAATCAAACAATCAGCAAGCTAGCGTCTCCGATCAACAGATACCGCCAGCCATTGCGAAAGAGCTCGACGCCATGAAGAAGCGTATCGCGCAACTGGAAACGGAGTTGAAGCGGCATCAGGCTGCGGAGCAGCCGAGCACGGCCATTCACACCGCAAAAGCCACGGTGGCGGTTGCTCCGGTGGCTCCCGCCGTAACGGCCGCGCCCGCGGAAGCCGAGGCTTTGCTGCCTCCGTCCACACAGCCCGCGAAGAAGCAGCCCGCCGAGCCGTTTGCCTTCGCCGATTTTACCTGGCTCAATGGCAATCCAAGAACCAAAGAGGTGCCGCTGGATTCAAAGTTTTTTACACCCGAAATTCGAGCGGACGTTGACTATATCTACGATTTCAGACACCCAAAGGACGACACCATTAGCGGATCGAGCGAGGTGTTCAGGGCGAATGAGGTTCAGTTGACGCAGTTGGGCGTCGGCGGAGACTTTCACTACGACAATGTCCGCGCTCGGCTGTTGACACAGCTTGGCATGTACTCCCAGACCACTCCGCGCAACGACGCTAGTCCTTCGCGAGGCCAGTGGAACCTCGCCGATGCCTACCGCTACGTCACCGAAGCCTACGGTGGCTATCACTTCAACGCCCTGCATGGCATCAACGTCGATGCGGGAATCTTCCTCTCTTACGTGGGCCTATTCAGTTATTACAACTTTGACAACTGGGCCTACCAGCCCTCGTATGTTTCCTCAAATACCCCCTGGTTTTTCAATGGCGTGCGGGTTCAGATCTTCCCCACTGAGCATTTGAAAATCGAGCCTTGGTTTATGAATGGCTGGCAGGCCTATGGACGATTTAACAACCGCCCCGGTGTGGGAGGACAGATTCTGTGGCGCCCGAATGGCTGGCTCTCCATTCTTGGAAATCAATACGCGTTAGGCGCGGATGCGCTGGGCGTGCCGGGCCGCATACGCTATCACACCGACGACAGCATCCAGATCAAATACTACGACAATCCCGCCAAGTTCTTGGACAAAGCCGCATTTTCCCTCACGGGCGATCTGGGGTGTGAGCATGGTGGTGGTGTGAGTTGTGCCGGGGATTCGGTGAATGTCGTCGCGGGTCAGCGTGTTATATGGCCCAAGCAGAGCTTCGTGGGCTTTATGGTCTACAACCGGCTGTGGTTCCACAAAGACCTGTTCGGCCTGACCATTGGTGGCGGAAAGATCAACAACCCCGGTCGTTATCTCGTGCTCTTGCCTCCGATTAACGGAGCGACCGCCACATCCGGAACCCAGTATTTTACGGAGAATCCGGGCGACCCATATAAAGCATGGGACGCTTCCGGCACGTTCGACTATATGCCCAGCCAATACATCACGTTTCGCTGGGAGTACAACTATCGCGCTGATAACGTCCCATATTTTTCCGGCCCGGGGGGCGTTACGCCTTCGGGCGGCAATACTGGTGGTCCTGGCTCAGTCGTGCCAGGCTGGGCGCCGGATCTGCGAAAGAGCGAGAACCGGCTAAACATGGCGATTCTGGTCAAGTTCTAGGCGGGAAGACAGAAAGTTATAAAAAATTCGTAAAAAATGAATGTCCATCGACTGACAACCTCCGCTGTGAGCGATAGGCTCATAAGAGTCCTGGAAGAGTGGCAAAGGGACGATGCGAGGCGTGGTCAGGATGGGCAGATGGAACTTACGGTTGCTTGTCATGATTGCCGTGATGCTTGCTAACAGATTCGCGATAGGACAGGTTGTCGCTGGCCAGAGTCCAACCACCGACCAGGCGGCGTCGACGGCGATGCTGTGGCAATACGGTGGCTTCATTGACGCTGGGTATCTGTACGACTTTAACCAACCTGCGAATCACTTGTTTCGCAGCCGGGGTACCACGTTCCACGTCGACGAACCGGATTTGAATATGGCGGTTCTATACGTGAGAAAAGGAGCGACCGAAAGCTCGCGCTGGGGAACGGAGTTGACATTCCAGACAGGCAAAGATTCAGAGGTCTTCGGATTTTCTGCCACTGCCCCGAATCTTGATGGTTCCAAATGGCTGCGGCATCTTGGCCCAACTGACGTTTCCTATTTAGCACCCGTCGGGAAAGGCCTGACTATACAAGGTGGGATCTTCAGCAGTTTTGTCGGTTACGACTCGCTGTATGCCAAGGACAATTTCAATTACACACGGCCCTGGGGCGCCGATTTTACGCCGTACTTAATGTTGGGTGTGAACGCTCAATATCCCTTTACCACAAAGCTGAGCGGAACTGTATTCCTGATCAGCGGCTATTGGCACTTGGCGCACGCCGATAATGTTCCGAGTTCTGGCGGCCAACTTGCTTACAAGCCAACCGAGCACGTGACGGTGAAACAGACGCTGCTGTATGGGCCTCATCAATCGGACACCTCGCTTCAGTTCTGGCGTTTCCTGTCCGACAGCATCGTGGAATGGAAGAGTGACCCGGCCACGGTTGCGTTCGAATACCAAGTTTCAGAAGAGAAAGTTGCCACACCTGGAAACCCGCGCGCCTTGTGGATGTCAGCGCAGCTGCCGATGCACTGGGCATTCGACAAGCACTGGAGCACGACCGTGCGACCTGAATTTGCATGGGATCGCAACGGCCGCTGGACCGGATTCTCACAAACTGTCAAAGCTGTGACCAGCACTCTCGAATACCGTGTTCCGTATCGGCAAGCCAATGCCATCGTACGGCTTGAGTACCGAATTGACGATTCACGCGGGCCTCAGGGCGGATTTTTTTATGATGGCTACGTTAGCCCCGGCGTTGTTCGCCTTACACCAACGCAGAATCTTCTAGGTCTGGGAGTGATCCTGACCTTCGATTCCAGTTTTCACCACTGAACTCTCGAATCCCATCCGGAGGGATGTATGGCAGATCTTGCTTTCGTGGCACTGGCCGTGGCGTTCTTTGTAATCTCGATCGCTTACGTGCGCTTTTGTGACTTGCTGAAGTGAGGCAGCGATGACTTTGGAATCAACGATTATGCTCGTCATCAGTGTGCTGATGATCGTGTACTTGCTGTACGCGCTGCTGCGTCCGGAGAAGTTTTGATGACCGCTAACGGGTGGTTTCAGATCGTTCTGTACCTGGCGCTGATATTCGCGGTGACCAAGCCGCTGGGCGTATTCATGGCTCGGGTGTTCAACCGCGAACGCACGTTCCTTGACCCGGTGGTCCGGCCCCTCGAGCGTTTGTTGTACCGCGTGACCGGGGTCGATGAGAACCACGAAATGCGCTGGACCGAGTATGCGGTATCCATGCTGCTGTTCAGTGTAGTTTCGATGCTCGTGCTGTATCTGATGGAACGTGCACAGGCTTTCTTGCCCTTCAATCCGCAGAAACTGGGCGGTGTCGCACCTGCGCTCGCGTTCAATACGGCTGCATCGTTCACCACGAATACGAATTGGCAGAACTACAGTGGCGAAACCACCATGAGCTATTTCACGCAAATGGCGGGGCTGGCGTATCACAACTTCGCCTCGGCGGCCGTCGGCATCGCGCTTGCCATCGCCTTTATTCGTGGCATCGCACGGCGCGAAAAAGAAACCATCGGCAACTTCTGGGTGGACATGACGCGCGCCACGCTTTGGCTTCTGCTGCCGATGTGCATCGTATACGCTCTGGCTCTGGTTTCCCAAGGAGTGGTGCAGAACCTGAAGCCGTATGACACCGCCAAGCTGATCGAACCGCAGCACGTCCCGAAAGTGGACGCGAACGGGAAACCCGTTATCAGTTCCGATGGCAAGCCGGTGATGGATACGGTGACCGATCAGACCATTGCTCAAGGCCCGGTCGCGTCGCAGGAAGCCATCAAGATGCTGGGCACCAATGGTGGCGGATTCTTTAATGCGAACAGTTCGCATCCTTTCGAAAATCCCACGCCGCTCAGCAACTACCTGGAGATGCTTTCCATCTTCGCCATCCCTGCGGGTTTGACCTACACGCTCGGCCGCATGACCGGATCGCAACACCATGGATGGGCAGTGTGGGCGGCCATGGCTTTCTTATTCCTGGCCGGCGTCACCACCGCCTACTGGGCAGAGGCGCGCGGCAATCCGTTGCTGAAAGGAGCGGATCAGCAGGTGAGCACATTGCAGCCTGGCGGCAACATGGAGGGTAAGGAAGTCCGGTTTGGCATCGCGGACTCCGCTCTGTTTGCCACCATCACTACCGACGCCAGCTGCGGCGCGATTAACGGTTGGCACGATTCCTTCACGCCGCTGGGCGGAATGGTCCCTCTGGCCAATATCATGCTCAGCGAAACCGTGTTCGGCGGAGTGGGCGCGGGACTCTACGGCATTCTGATCTACGTTGTCCTGGCTGTGTTCATCGCGGGACTGATGGTCGGTCGCACTCCAGAATATTTGGGCAAAAAGATCGAAGCCTATGACGTGAAGATGGCCATGCTGGTCACACTAGTTTTTCCTTTCGTAATTCTGGTGCTGACCGCTATCTCGTCGGTGCAGGGATTTGGCACTTCCAGCATCAGCAATCCGGGGCCCCATGGCTTAACCCAGATTCTGTACGCTTTCACATCCATGGCAGGCAATAACGGCTCCGCTTTCGGAGGGCTGAACGGGAACACGCTCTGGTACAACACCGCGGGCGGCATAACGATGCTGGCTGGTCGCTTCCTGATGATCCTGCCCATGCTCGCCATCGCCGGTAATCTGGCGCGCAAGAAATATGTTCCGCCTTCGCTCGGGACATTCCCGGTCACCACGCCACTGTTCACGGCGCTGCTCATCGGTGTGATTCTGATCGTGGGGGCTCTGACATTCTTTCCGGCTCTGAGCCTTGGGCCGATTCTGGAGCACCTGCTGATGGGTGCAGGCAAAACGTTCTGAGGTTTTCAGTATGGCGACGAAGAAAAACGCTGTCTGGGAATGGAAGATCGTCAAGCGCGCGGTCTGGGATGCGTTCCTGAAGCTGAACCCGCGCAAGATGATGGGCAATCCCGTCATGTTTGTGGTTGAAGTCGGCAGCGTCATCACAACGGTGTTGTTATTTCGCGGCGGCAGTGCGTTCAAGTTCAACCTGCAGATCACGTTATGGCTGTGGTTCACGGTGCTATTCGCGAACTTTGCCGAGGCGATGGCCGAAGGCCGGGGTAAAGCGCAAGCCGACACGCTGCGCAAGGCGCGCTCTGAGACGCTCGCCAATCGACTGCTCGACAGTGGCCGGATCGAGAAGATACCAAGCTCGAAGCTGCGTGCCGGAGACCTCGTGCTTGTCTCCACCGGTGAGTTCATTCCCTCCGACGGCGAAATCCTTGAAGGCGTCGCTTCCGTGGATGAATCGGCGATCACGGGCGAATCCGCGCCCGTAATTCGCGAAAGCGGCGGCGACCGTTCGGCCGTAACTGGCGGCACGCGAGTCTTGTCCGACCAAATCAAAGTCAAGATCACTGCAAACCCCGGCGAAACCTTCCTGGACCGCATGATCGCTCTAGTTGAAGGCGCGGAGCGCCAGAAGACTCCCAACGAGATCGCGCTGAACATCCTGCTTGCAGGATTAACCATCATTTTTCTGCTGGCGGTGGTCACACTGCAGCCGTTCGCCATCTACTCCGGCTCTCCGCAGACGGTTTTCGTGCTCGTCTCCCTGCTCGTTTGTCTGATTCCTACGACCATCGGAGGGCTGCTCTCTGCCATCGGCATAGCCGGCATGGATCGGCTGATTCAGCACAACGTTCTGGCCATGTCGGGCCGTGCGGTCGAGGCCGCTGGGGACGTAAATACGTTGCTACTCGATAAGACTGGAACGATCACGCTGGGAAACCGCCAGGCATCACAGTTCATTCCCGCGCCGGGCATCACTGAAGCGGAACTTGCTGATGCAGCGCAGCTCTCCTCACTAGCAGACGAGACGCCGGAAGGTAGATCCATTGTTGTGTTGGCGAAGGATAAATATGGGCTTCGTGGACGAGAGTTGTCATCACGCGAGGCGCAGTTCGTCCCGTTTTCAGCCCAGACACGCATGTCGGGGGTCAACTTGGACGGTTACGAAATTCGTAAGGGCGCGGTTGATTCGATTCAGAAATATGTATCCTTGAATGGCCGCGATTTCCCCGCACAGGTTCAAGAGCACGTGGATCAGATCGCTCGCTCCGGCGGAACGCCGTTGGTGGTTGCCGAGAAGAGTCGCGGCGCACTTGGCGTCATCGAACTGAAAGACGTGGTCAAAGGCGGAATGCGCGAACGCTTCGATCAGCTGCGCGCCATCGGGATCCGCACCGTCATGATTACCGGCGACAATCCGCTCACCGCTGCTGCCATCGCACGAGAAGCCGGAGTTGATGACTTCTTGGCCCAGGCAACCCCCCGCGACAAAATGGATTTGATCAAGCGCGAGCAGGCGGGCGGCAAGCTGGTCGCCATGACTGGCGATGGCACGAATGACGCGCCAGCGCTGGCTCAGGCCGATGTCGGTGTCGCCATGAACACCGGTACGCAAGCTGCCAAAGAAGCCGGCAATATGGTGGATTTGGACTCCAATCCCACCAAGCTCATCGAAGTCGTTGAAATCGGAAAGCAGCTCCTGATGACTCGCGGCGCGCTGACCACGTTCTCGATTTCCAATGATGTAGCAAAATACTTTGCCATTATCCCGGCAATGTTCGCCGGAACCTTCCCGGTTTTGAACGCTCTGAACATCATGCGTTTGCAGACGCCGCAGTCCGCAGTTCTCTCAGCGGTGATTTTCAACGCGCTCATCATTATCGCCCTGATTCCTCTGGCCTTACGAGGCGTGAAGTACCGCCCCATGCCCGCTGCGGACTTGCTACGGCGAAATTTGCTGATCTACGGCTTGGGCGGGATTGTCGTGCCATTCATTGGAATCAAGCTGATTGACATACTGATTGCGCGGATTGGACTCGCGTAAGGATTTCGGAGATGAAAAAGAACCTGGCCACTGCCATCCTGATGACCATTGCAACGACGATTTTGCTCGGCGTCATCTATCCGCTCACAATCACAGCAATTTCGCAGGTCATCTTTCCAGATCGAGCGAATGGGCAGTTGATCCAGCGTGATGGTAAGATCATAGGATCAGGAATCATTGGACAAGCATTCTCCGGTCCGGGTTACTTCCATTCGCGCCCATCGGCCGCCGGCAATGGCTATGACGCTGCGAATTCAGGCGGCACAAACTTAGGCCCTACCAACCAGAAGCTGATTGATCGCGTGCGGCAGGACGCGGCCTCCCTTCAGGCCGAGAATCCCGGAAGACCTATTCCGGTCGATCTGATCACAACATCTGCGTCTGGACTCGACCCTCATATTTCACCCGCCGCCGCTGAATTTCAGGTGCTGCGTGTAGCGCGTGAACGTGGCATGAGCGAGGATGAAGTTCGGCAACTGGTGGCCAAGCACACGGCAGGTCGGCAGCTTGGTTTCTTAGGCGAGCCGCGCGTCGACGTGTTGGAGCTGAACCTCGATCTTGATTCGAAACGTCCTCTGCAAAAGACGGCATCAGTCGCAGAGTCAAGTAGATTCCTCTTCCCCGGATGGCGATTTTGACAGGGTCATCCGTCGTGATGGTGCGGCATTCGGTATCTTTGACCCCCGAGTTCTTGCGCTGCCTGTGGCAGGGGAGGGCGGGTGACACATCACCCCAGAATGGGTGCTGCTGCGCTGGAAAGTTGCTGCAGGATAACCACTGAAAACACGCGCGACGCGCGAATTGCGGCGCTGTGCGGTAACTTGCTTTAGGCACACCTATCGAACGCTGATTGATGATATCGGCACGCCTCTCGGGGTGCAGCAGCGCCTCATGCGGCACGCCGACATCAAGACCACCATGAATACCTACGGCCCGGCATTTGAGAAAACCAAGCGCCGAGCCAATAGCCGGGTAGCAGCTCTGATCTTGCCGCCCGCCATCAAATGGCAGCTCAGGAATCGGGCGAAGGATGTTTCCTTGGAGAATTTGAGGCCCGCAACAGCCGCGATCCACTGATTTGCGAATCGGGGACTACGCCAACAGTCCCTCAAATTTGTAAGTGGTTGCGGGGGGTGGATACGACATACCGGACACCGCCATTTTGCCAGTAACACTGGCAAAATCCATCCTCTATAACCACTTACAATTCACCGCGAGTACAGGCCAATCGGGAAATTCTCAGTGTTACAGCGATAATCGGTGCTGGGTTTTGAGGGTGGTCTAGTAAAAGAATAGTAAAATCTGTGGCTGGGCCACAACTCAGGCTGGCGCTAAAGACCTCCGCCAAGCCAGCAGACTTTCCTTCTCCGTCGTTCGCCAACCACCATAGTGAACAGCAAAGTACAGTGGTACGGAAGGCGATGCAGAATGAGATTTACTTCTTGCGTGCAGACAAGGCGTCTTCGAGCAGGATTCTGATCATGTTCCCACGACTCGGGGCATCTTTCTAAACCTGCCCCCACAACCTAACCTTCGTTCCTCCAACATCGTCAATAGTCTTTGGCGCACGGCACGCCTTCACGAATCTCATTGCGAAGTCGGTCAAGTAGTCGTCACTATCAAGCTTTGCGTCAATTTTCGCACCTCTACCGCCTGTTGCGAACACACCGCTGCGTGTCGGAAACTTCACCTTGATTTTTCTGTCATCTAGTTGGTACTCCGTTTCAATCAGTCCCAATCGAATCAGATTTTGGAATTGTTCCTCTGGATTCTCTCCCGCTGCGGTTCGCCTTTGACGCTCTGCCCAAGTGATTGACCCGACCCATGGCTGCACTTTGCGATCTCGCTTTCCCGCACATGAGTCATATAGTTCGTTGAGAAGTTTTGCTTCCTTCGGAGTGAGTTGACGGAGAACTTCGATAAAGGAAGGATGCACCGAATCAGGCGATGCCGCCACGTTTGCAAGCAGTGCTACCCACTGCTGATGCAGGTAGTCATCGTCTTGCAGTGAAGCGGCATCCAGAATGGGAAACAAGAGGGAGGGAGCCACAGCGTTGAGTTTTAAGTCGTGTTTCGCAGCGAATTCTTTGACATCTTCGAGCAACCGAACTGCATTCTTGAATCGCACCACCCGAAAGAAGTCTTCCAAAGTCAGCCCAACTTGTGTAGCCGCAGAACCCGTTAGTCGAGTCACTATGTCCTGCACCGAAGCGAACGTCTGCTTTACACTTTCCTTCAATCCTTCCTTCGCCAGTTCCATTTCGTCGGGTGTCATGATTCCGCCTTCCCGCACACAGCCTCAATCCTCTTCATGATACGCTCCGCCCACATGGGCTGCTTCTCAGCCGCATGGCGTCTACTTTGTATCTCTCAACAAGGCGAATCTGAAACCTTATCTGAGAAATAGACCAGTGCGACCGCACTACAGGCTATGACTAAGCATTCTTCTTCGCTAATGCTTGCACGAGAGCGCATACATAGTACCCTATGTCTTTCAAGTCACGAATGCCGCCGTAATCTATGTGAGGAGCGAGAATTATTTCTTTCCTTCCGTCCTGGGTAATTCCAATCGAGTCTGGATATTGTTTGAATTGGAGGACCCTTTTGTAAGGTATCCGGAAGTTGTTGTGCCTACCTCCGTAATAGATAGCGTGAGTTGTTATTGCTAGCCTACCTTCGTCAACTATCTGTATGCTTGTGTGAGTTTCACGATGACCGCTGCTATTTCCCCAACGGTACCAGAATCCCCGCATAACCCTTAAACTAGGTCCGCCATAGGAACCGACATACTGAGTTGTAGTGACCTCTTCCAGTAACGATGCGCTTCCAAATGTAAACACATCTCTCTCGCCACGATCTTGGAGGTTAAATCCCGACGGTGTAGGATCACGAGCTGAGTTGTTTTCAACATCCGATACCAGCTTACTAAAGAATTGAGCCGCCTCTTCTTCAGTCGTCATACTTCCTCCGTCATTAAGTACGGGCTAGCCTAGACCGTAATACTGTTTCAAGTATTCCAGAAGCAAAGATTGGCGGATTGTGGCTCCTATCTTTACACCGCCGCTCAAAAGGAGGCGACGGTGCTTCGTAGTGCAGACTCACGACTGCCTCCGGGACTTATACTATTTACCTTCCAACAGTGCACATCCAAGACGTGTCTCTTTCATACGCTCCAAACTTTCAATCTGTTCTCTATCGATCAAAACGGTGCCGCCCCGAACAGTTTCATCGATTGTCTTGAGATGAGCACAGGCTCGCACCATGTCGCTGGTGTTGTGATCCCGCTGACCAATCCCAAAGAGCGTCACGGCAATCCCATAGCCAAAACCTACCTGGACGCCCAACTTCCGCAGCTTCTTCTGATTCTCTTCATTGATCCACTGCTGCGGGTAAGCACTGCCGACTAACAAAGCAAACAGCACTGCAAGACTGCACAAAAACCTGTTCACGATTGCCTCCCAATCTGTTCTCGTTCGTCAGTCTGTTTTCCATCTGACATCCTTCCAAGTCGTCGACAAAACTTCGCTAAGGTTCGCCATTTGAAACCCGCCAGTCCACGAGGATTTAATGCTATCACACTGGAGGGCGGACCTCCGTGACGACGGAAGACGGGCGAGTTCGCCTCGTCTGAGGGGCATCGGAGGGGTTACTGCGGGTGTTACAGCCCTAGCAGACTTTGCAGGTAATGTTTGTATACCTCATAGGCGATACCGCCACCCACGACTGCATGAGCACCGACCTTGCCTACTTTTCCTGCCACTGACCAATACTGTTGACTACTTGCAGCCTTTTGAAGTTGGTCATGGAAGCGATTGTAGTTGGAAGTAATCCCCTCAGGGTCAAGCAGACTGCGGTATACATTCTGATTCGCTTCAAATGTTTTGAGAGCGGCAGGTGCGTTGAACTTCGTAATGACCTTGCCATCGCCTGAGCCCGACGAAAAGGACTGTCTTGCCTGTCCTGTCAAGCCCTTTTCAAACCCCTTGCGGGGCTGTAGGACGCCCTGGCACACTAGGAACATGAACATGAAAAAGATAGAACAGGCCGCTACACAGGTTTTCAACGGGTTGATTCATCTCACTGATTTTGACGATGCAGGAAAGTTCGAAGTTCTCGTCCTGGTGAGACGGATGGCAGCAAAAGCAGGCCACGATTCGATAGCGCGTATGGTAATGGCGTGCCTGAGGGAGATGTGAGACGAGCCTTTGGGTATTGCAGAGTCAGCAGCGTTGCAGGTAGACGTGATTTGTATCCACGGGCAATGCGGATTTTGGCTGTGCGCAGCAATGGAGTCCTTCTCCTAGCGGGCGGGCGGTCCTACCGCCCTGTTAGAAGAAAGAAAGTCGGGAGATTAGAAGCTAGTGCTGAAACTGCCCGACGAGCTTATCTGCAGCCACGAGTTTGTCGCGAGACAAAAGTAGACGTGAGTGGCGTCAACCGCCCGCTGCCCCGCCGTGCCCGTCGAGTTGTAGTGAGCGGGCGCTGCAACAACGAGCGCAGCCACACTAGCTGCCGTCACGCCGTAGTTTACGCCCGACCGAGCTACGGGTATGATGTCCCCGGCCTGCGCCGCTGACGATGTTAAGCTACTGATTTTTGAGTCTGCCATCTGTTTTTCCTTTCGTCTAGTTCATGTTATGGTAAGAAGAACTGATTCACCCGAACCCAATCTATTAGAGCCATAATTGTTCCTGCTCCTGAATTGCCTGCAAAAGCAAATCCCAAGTAGTTGACGGTCGGAGCAAAGCTCATGTTGCCTGTGATTAGCTGCCATACCAAGCCATCTGGGGACCAGTACCAGGACCAGGTTCCACTTATCCGTTGAACCAAGAAGTAAGGGCCAAGGCAGAAATATGATGGCAATGACGTTACGTTGAACGAGTTGAATGTAAAAGAGGTGGCTACACACTTGAAGGTAGTGATTCTCAATCCGCTGTTGTACTGAATTCCTAAATCCCAACAGTTGGTTGCGAAGGCGCTCGTATCTCCAAGCTGTAGAAAGAGCGTGTCATAGTTGGTGCCCATGTTGGTAGTCATCTTCCAAAACACGGAGAAGTCAGCACTACCTGGAACAAAGGACTGGTATATGTTGTAGGCTTTACCAGCAGCACTGGCTTTCAGGACGAGACAACTTGGGTAGATAGCGCCGTAGCTCACTGAGCTCATGGTGTTGGTTGCCACGGTCCATTTCGGGTCTAAGACGCTGCCGTTGAACTCATCGTCGTAGGCACTGGGAGAGGCGGGCGGGTCGTCCCATTTTGGGTTGGGGCCAGATCCAGTGTAACCCGTATAACCCGTGTATCCGGTAAAGCCAGAATTAGGACCCGTGTACCCAGTGTACCCAGTGTAGGCTCCGAGGCCGGTGTATCCGGTGTAACCTGTGTACCCGGTGTATCCGGTGTATCCGGTGTAGCCGGTATAACCTGTCGGACCCGCCGCAGTCGCCCATAATGTTCCTGTCGCCCCGGCGTTCACCGTTAGAGCTTGTCCCGCCGAACCTGTGGCACCGGAAGCGTCTCTAAGAATGCCCGTAACTTGTAACGACGGCACCGTGACGATGGGTGTGTTCGTCCCTGTGTAGCTGAACGCCAATGTGCTGACTGTTCCAGCAACCGTGCGGCCAGTAGTCCATTTCTCTCCAGAAACACCCACACCTGTAATAGAAACGTTGTCAATGTAGGCACCAGCACCATTCCAACCGGAGAAGCCGATGTAACTGCCAGCGGGTGCGGTGATAGTCACGTTTGATTGCTGAAGAACGCCGTTCCAATACCACGACATGGAGGTGAGAGTGCCAGCCACCACAATCTTCATGGTGTACCAAACGGTTGCGGTGGGGTTCAGGATTATTCCACCACCACCCCCTTGGTTTCCCCAGTTAGCAGCATTCCCGGAGTATCCAGTTTGGTTACCCCCTCTTCCGTCAACGCGCATGCACGGTCCAACGCCAGCACTGGTGTTTCCAAAGAACACCTGGACAATGCCGCCCGAAGGGAACATGATGTCGAACTGCATCGTGTATCCTTCAGTTGTAAGCGGGGCACCTGTGTTGATATTGCCTTGGGCACTGCCGTTAAAATAGAGACAGGGCGCTGGGTTGCCGTGTGTAGCATCAACCGTTGGAGTACCTGCAGCGATGTTCCAGGCAGCAAGGCTGCCGCCGTTATCCGGCCCATAGAGATAGCCAGTTCCGGCGCTGGGCGTGTACCAGCCCATCGGACCGTTCACCCACTTAGATGTAGTGGTGTCGTAGTGTAGATCATCACTTTCTTGAACCGAAGTAATGGCCACATCGGTAGCTCCGGCTAATGTGCTGCTGCCAACACCCCCTGTGTAGCCGGTATAGCCCGTGTAACCCGTGTACCCGGTGTATCCTGTGTAACCTGTGTACCCGCTGTAACCCGTATAGCCGGTGTAGCCCGTAGGCCCAGCAGCGCCCGCTGAACCAGTGTATCCCGTATAGCCGGTGAAGTTCCCAGCGCCGGTGTAACCCGTGGGTCCGGTGTAACCTGTGTAGCCCGTGTAGCCGGTGTACCCCGTATAACCCGTGTATCCAGTGTAACCTGTAGGTCCAGTCGGACCAGGTGTGGTAGAGGCAGCGCCGGTCGGTCCTGTACTTCCTGTTGATCCTGCAGCTCCTGTAGGACCCGTTGGTCCTGTAGCGCCGATTGATGCGTCAATATAGGCAGATACATCACGCGGAACGGTGGGGTCCACGGGCGGGGTATCCGCCTGCCAGCTGACATTAACTTTGCCAGGAGGCGCGGGCGGAGTTGCATCGTTGAGATTGATTATGCTCATCTTATACCCCGTTAACCAAGAATCCTGAGGTGATGACAGCCGTGTCATATCCGACCGTGTTCTCCATTAGAATCTTGGAGGTGCCGTCTTCTAACAGAACAAAATCGCCCGACTCTAACATGAGCCACGGGTACGCCACAGGAGTCAGTGCTGGGTTAAACGGTACCCCAACAACGGCGCTGGCATAAGCTGCCGCAAGCTGTGAGACGCCTTCGAGTTTGGTACTAAAGTCCTGCCCCAAGCCAAGTGACTTCAACCGCTGTTGATACACCACGTCGTCAACGACGAAGTCCACCGTGTCAGTCGCGTCAAGCAGCGCATAGGCCGCCTTCCAGAGATTCATCTCGTATGGCTGACGCTCCATCCAAGTCGTGTACAAAGTCTTCTCAGCAATTTGCCGAGCCAGCGTCTGCGACAGAGCGAGCGCGGTAAGATCGAGCGTTGTCTCGTTCAATGATGTTACAACGCGGGAACTGCGCATCTTATGCTGAGTGCCCTGCTGATAATCAAGACTAGGATCAAGATAGTTACACACCACGAGCCGGGGCGCGTCCTGGTCCTGCGTCACCGTCTTCTTAACTGCACGTGTGTCTGCCAGCAATCCAAGGTCGTCTTGTGGAATCATCATCACAGATGGGTGTACCCCGCGCTGGACAAACTTTAGCTTGAAGTCCGATTCTGCTGGGTCAAAGAAGAATCCATCCTGCAAATCCTTTATGATCGCACGCCCATCCTTCTGATCAGTAATCAGAAAGCCGAATGGTGACTGTGCCGGGTCCGCACCACCAGCAGATACTCCAGCTCCAGATACAGGCAATATCGGCGATTGCACACCGTTCATCATCCAGTTGAGACACACAGTACGGTCGTCCACGTGGCAGCCGTAGTCAAGCTCGATACCGTGCAGTCCCACGGTAAGACGGACGACGAAGGTACGTAAGTCGCTGTATGGGTTAGGTGGGTGCGGCGACGCGTGAAGTGGGTTCTGTCCCCAATCTACGTTGTGCGCGAACACTACCGGGTATCCCTGTGATGCCGTCTTTGTCATTACCCGCGCACGGCCCGCGCTGCCTCCATTGAATACCAGATCACCGCTCACACGAGTCGCGCCTGCTATGCCGATAACGCAGGCGTCCTTGGAGCTCACTTTGAACGTGTAGTCGTCTTCAACGGCTACGTTCAATATGCCGCATTGTGTCATGCTCCAACTTGCTTGCCCCCAGGAGCCAACGTTGTTAGGGGTCCAAGGAGCGTAGGCCGTACCGTCCCAAGTGGCGGGACCGGCTCCGCCGGATACCACGCCCACAATAGCCATCGGCAACAGGTTGTAACTATCCGTGGGCGTCCAGTTGGGACAGAATGACGTGTAGCCACCGTCCACTACGTTCCCGACAGTGATGTTGTCAATGTAAAACTCACTGCCACCAGTATAAAATTCAAACCCTATGTAACTTCCCGTGGCTGGGTAGAAGAGAGAGGCGTTAGCGTACTGGAGAACACCGTTTATATACCACGAAGCGGTTGTTCCTCCAGGTTTTACAACTATCTTGATGGTGTACCAAATTCCAGTGCTGAAACTTGCATACACCGATCCAGACTGAGGGCCACCATCGCTGCCCCATGCGGTGCCTCCTCTAAATCCTGAGTTGCCGTGAGCAGCTCTTGCGTCTAAAACAAGGCATGGTCCTATACCAGCGGAAGTGTTACCGAAAATAATCTGCACGACTGGTCTGCCAGCATCCGTCCAAGGGAACATTAGGTCACACTGGAGGGTGTAGCCTGTCGTTGGTGAGCACGTGCTATCTCTGTGAAAATAGCCATCAAGCGTGTAGAAGAAACTTGGCGCTGGATTGCCTACACCGACGTCTACCGTTGTATGATTGTTTGTCCACCCCGTAAGGCTAGAGCCATCATCTGGACCGTAATTGTAAGACTCGGCAAAGCTGGAGTCTGCCGGGTACGGATTCCACAGAAAAGTCTCCTGGCCTGTCATCTGGTATGTACGACGCGGTGCCGGCAGCGGGGTACAGCTGACCGCCGTTCAGAGGCTCGGGGACGTGGTATTGAAAGACCCACTTCTCATTACACGAGAAGGAATAATCATTGACGGATATGCTCGCAGAGAACTAGCGGAAAAACAGGGAATCTCAACCCTCTGCTGTGTGGAATTGGATGTCGATGAAGACGAAGCGCTCCGGCGAATACTAGACCATCATCGTCGCTCTTCTGGCTGGAACGATTACAACCGCATATGCATGGCTTCGAAATTACGAGACGTAACCAGAACAAGAGCACATGCGAATCAGCAAGCTGGTGGTCGATTCAAGGCTTCGTCAAAATTGACGAAAGCTGAAAAAGTTAGTGTGAGGCGAGAAATCGCTGATGCAGCCGATGTGTCTGAGGGCAGCGTAACCAAGGTCGATCAGCTAGAAGGTCTTCATCCCGAACTCGTGGCGGCTCTGCAAAGCGGCGAAATTCGGATCCACCGGGCATGGCTTTGGAGGACGTTCACGCCGGAAAGACAACGAGAGCAATTGAGGCTTTATAGGCTCAAGAAAGACCTGCGGGAGAAAGCGAAGAGACTCATTTCTAAGCACCGGCAGGAAATCTCATATCCCTCAGTCACCGTAGACGATCTTAATCACCTGGCCAAGTGGCTGTCTGCCTTACCGACGTCCGAGCTTGGAGAATATCTAGATGAAGCGATAAAGGCTGACGTATTGAAATCAGATCTCAGCAAAGATGAACTGAGGACAATACTCCAGTCCGAAGGAGAACGCCCCTGGAATGTCTTCATCGGGCGGCCAGTGTCCAAAAGGGTCGTGGTAGATCACATCGGTCGCTACATTCGCAAGCCCCCAATCGCGCAGAGGCGTCTAAGAAGAATCAGCGATGAAGAAATCGAGTACTTGGCTAAGGACACAAAACAAAAGTGCTTTAGACCTGTCAGGTATTCGAAGAAAGCGTTCGTAGCTCTATTAATTCCGCACGTCCCCGATCGGTATTGCAATTCAATGCGCTACTTCGGCTTGCTTGCGCCTCGTTTGAAGAACATGCTTTCTGTTGTATTTTCGCTGTTCAAACAGAAGAGGCAGCCTAGACCATTGCCATTGGGTTGGGCGCAGCTAACGTACAAGACGTTTGGAATAGAACCCTCAATCGACAGTCGTGGCGAGCAAATGGTCCGCGTCGGTCGTCTATGCTCGTTTAAGGATTAGCAAGGTTCTTTTTCACCGATCCTTCATCGCTTTACGTCCTCTTGTTACCCACGCATCCCAGTGCCCTCGCGTCAGACTAAGGATCGATGGCCAAAACATGACCTAAGCAGTAAGGCGATGCTCGGCGCAGTTTTGTTTTGATGTTTATTTTTATTTTTCCTATATATCGAGATGCGCTTGCGCTTGATTTGGCTGATGCGATAGCCTGCATGACGCCGCATTCAGTGGGGCCTAGTTTTTTGTTGGCTGCGCAAACAGCAAACTCTTCTTATTTGCGATTGCAGTGATTTGTGAAAATAGCTCGGAGAGGCAGTGACTGGGCAAGCGGAATCATGCCGTCCGAAGGCGGGCCTGCGTCGGGGAGGACTTGATTCTGCTCGGAACAGGACGAGCGGGCACAAAAGGCGCCGCTGTTTGGCAGTTGCACCTAAAGGTTCCGCTTACTTCATGATTTCTGCGATGAAGACTCCAAAAGGCTCTAGCGTCACTTCGCTGCCCTTCGCGCTCGATTGAGGCGTCGCCACCAGCGTTCTCAGACCTGCTGACGTAAACCCTTTGTCGGCGAGGTTAAAGGTCGCCTTCTGGGGCGAGGCCGACATGTTGAGCGCCACCAACACGGCCTTCCCCTTATAGCTGCGCAGATACGACATCACGCTGGCATCGTCCTCATTCAATGCCGTGTAGCTGCCTTCCAGCAGCGCTTCGTTCGTGTGCCGCAGCGCCAGCACTTTCTTATACATACTCCAAACCGAATTTGGGTCTTTCGATTCGGTCGCGACATTGTGCGTCTTGTAACTGGGCGGCACGGGGAGCCATGGGTCTTTCTTGCTGAATCCCGCGTTCTCTTCCGCATTCCACTGCATCGGTGTACGTTCGCCATCGCGTCCGATTTCCCGCGGCCACCCGGTGCGGCCAATTGGGTCCTTCACGTCCTCTTTTCGCTTGGGATCGTTGTTCTCCATGCCGAGTTCTTCACCGTAATACATGATCGGCGTGCCACGCAACGTCAGGTAAAAAGCGCCCATCAACTTCGCGATGGCGTCATTGTTCTTCCCATCTCCGTAGCGGTTGTACGAACGGACGATATCGTGATTGCTGATGACATAGACGGGCCATCCTCCAGAACCGTCGACGGCCGCGATCTGGCGGCGGAACTCGGGCGGCAAAAGCTGGTTGACCGTCGTGAACATGAAGTCCATAGGCATTTGCAGTTCACTGCGGTGCTCGCCGTAGTACTGCTTCAACTCGGCGATGTCCGCGGTCCAGGTCTCGCCGATCAGCACGGCGTTTGACTCGTCGGCGATTTTGCGCAGCTTCTGCAGCACGTCGTGAACTCCAGGAAGTTTGGTATTGTACTTCGACTCGTGGTTGGGATCGCCCTGCTTGTTGGTGCCGGGAAGCACCGGATTGTCGTGCAGGGCAGGATCCTCAAACAGCGTGTCCACCGCATCTAACCGGAAGCCAGCAACGCCGCGCTTGTACCACCAGCGCGTGGTATCCAGCATGGCCTTCTCAACCGCAGGATTGCGCCAGTTCAAGTCCGGCTGCGCGGCGTAGAAAAAGTGGTAGTAGTACTGGTTCGTCGTTGGATCGAACTTCCACGCGGAGCCCCCAAACGTCGAGATCCAATTATTCGGCGGCTGGCCCGGCCCCTTGCCGTCGCGCCAGATATACCAGTCGCGATGCGGTGCCGTGACCGAAGATTTCGAATCCAGAAACCATGGATGCTGGTCGGACGTGTGGTTCACGACGAAGTCCAGAATGATGCTGACGTGGTGCTCCTTGCCTTCGGCCACCATGTGGTCGAAATCGGTCAGCGTCCCGTACATCGGATCGATGTTCTCGTAATCGGACACGTCGTAGCCGAAGTCCACCTGTGGCGAGGGGAAGCACGGGCTGATCCAGATGGCATCAACCCCAAGGTCGTGCAGATAGTCCATCTTCGAAGTGATGCCATTCAAGTCGCCGATCCCGTCATTGTTACTATCCGCAAAACTACGCGGATAGATTTCGTAAAACACGGCATGCTGCCACCACTGATGGCCTTCCGCATCGACAGATTTCGTCTGGGCAAAGGCAGCGGTAGAACAGCCGAGTGCGAGCAGCAGCGAAACAATCAGCGAGAACTGCTTTGACATAACATTTCTCTCCATAGGAAAACATAGAAGCCCGATTCTGTTAGCGCGCATGCAAAGAAACCAATCGAATCGTATGCACAACTTAGTCCATCGTCAGATCCTTCAGGCTACTTCGCGCCCGCGAAACTGATGACAATATCCTGCCGGACATAAGACTCCTCAGGCGCCGCAGGAAATTCGACCGTCAGCTTAGCCTGATCGTGACTTGAGTCATTGAGTTTGCCTCCGCGCACGGAAGCGATCTGCGAAGGATTCCAGACGGACAAATCGTAACGCTTGCCGGCCAGACCAGAAAGGGCGAACGACACTTGTGAGTGAGTCGAATTCCACGACTCGGAAAGAATGCGCAGCCCTTGGCTCGAACTCCCCAGGGGCGGGAGCACGTTTGAAAATCCGACGCCAAAGTCATTCTTCAAGTGAATGCGGATGGTACTCATTCCCTCGGCAGCTGGGAAGCGCACACTTACATGTAGATCGCTGGCTGTTTGCCTCACATGGAACGGCACAGTATGGCCGTTCAGATCGACTGAGGTAACACCGCTGCGGAGGCTAAGCGCAGGCGACAACTCCACCACGCAGTCTCCAGCACCAGTGCGCTTGAGCTCAAAGATAACCATACCCGGCGTCTTCCGATAGCTAACAGAAACGACCGACGTGCCGATGCGCAGGTTGTCCACAGAAAACGATCTCCAGTCCGCCGGAACATGCGGAGCGAACGTAAGAGTGTGGCTCTGTGCATCCGCCTCGATCCCCAGCATGCCCCGAAGGATCGGGCTGATCACCATCGCAGCCGACCAGATCTGATGCGGAGAATTGGTCGAAAGCGGCTGGTAGTAGTCTCCGGAGAGAACTTCGGCAACGTGGCCAAGCGATCCATCGAGAGCCATCAGTGCGTTGGCGCGCAGATTCGCATACGCCGGAAACGCCTGATGGTAGCGGTATTCCCCGACCGACGCCCATCCCGTAAAGAGCGGCCACACGGAACCGAAGTGATATCCGCTGCCGTTATAAAGCGCGGACCGGTTGGAGATGATGCGCATGCCCCAGTCCGTTTGTTGATTGGCCTCGGCAAGCTGCTGAATCGTGGCTTCGGCTTTGTCCTGATCCGTCAGGCCAAACCACATCGGCACGGTCGTGAGCACGGAGACTTCATCCACCCGCCGGCCCTGCTGGTCGAGCGCGAAGGCGAATGCTTTTTTCTCCAGGGACCAGAAAGTCCGATTGAACGCGGGTTTCTGATGATCGAAAGCGGACTGCAGTTCCTTGCTGACGTCTGCCTTCCCGGCGAGCGATGCAAGATTGGCGAGCGCGCGGAGAGCTTCAAGCCCCAGCCCGCTTTGGTAAAACTCGGTTTTCACGGGCAGAAGCGGTCCGCCTTCTACCCACCCGTGGCCAAAGCCGAAATTCTGCGGAAAATTCTGTGCGTCGTATGTGGACAGCAGAAATTTGTAAGCCTTCCACAGGCTGTCCCATTTCTGTCGCACAAACTCGACGTCTCCGCTCCGCACAACGTAATCGTCCGCCGCAATGATGTAGAGCGGGGTCGCGTCAGCGGAAGCGTAGCCGTACGGAAAATCCTTGAACCACGGGACAAAGCTCGCGCCCTGAGAAATTTCGTGCGGAATCTTGCCATCTTCCCGCTGAAACTTGCTGACAAACTCGAGTGCGGTGCGTGTGGTTGCGAAATCGCCGGCAGAGGTCAGCGCAAACGAAGTCCAGAACGAATCACGCCCAAAGAACCACGCAAAGCCCGGGCGCTGGCTGGTGCCTGAAGTTCGATATCCGGCGACCAGTCCAGTGCCCAAAAACGGATTGGTAGCGAGCCCCTGGATCACGCTAATGCGTGACCAGTCATACGCCTGCTGCAGTTGCGCTTCCGGCAGCGTCAGATTGACCGTGCGGCCGAGATAGTCCGAATAGTACTGCGCGGATTCGCGAAGCAAATCGCCATAGGACGTAGTCAGGCGCTGATAGTTGGATTGTGCATCCGCTCGTCCCTGCATCGAGGCTGCAATCACAACGACCTTGCTATCTCTGCCTTTGGCGGTCGCACCGAGGCGCAGTGAATTCCGTTCGGAAGCGGAAAAATTCGTCTGATACGCAAGACTATGGGCTGACGCCGACGGCGTGCCGACCAGCGCGAAAAACTTCTTCTGCTCCTCGCCGAAAACAAACGCGTGTTGTGAATCGTTCCACTCGATAAACGTCCCACCCAGACCGGCCGGCCACTCCAACTGGAAGTCGCCTACAAAACTTGCTTCGATCTCCAGGGGCTGCTCGGTTTCGACATCGAACAAAATGGCTGCGGCCGGCTCGCGAACCGGCACGAAGAACGTCTCGCGCACAGAAAAATTGTCGCCCGCGTACACCAGAGTCGCAGATTCAGGATGAACAATCACCGTGCGCACTAGGCTCTCCGCGGGCAGTGCGCGGCCATCCACGTGGAACGTCAAACGAAGATCGCGAAAAATCTTGAGCGGATAAACCCACGCCTCCATCTGCCCGCTCTCGTTGCCGAACAGGCCGGCACGCGTTCCGACGATCGGCAGAAATTCCCACGCGCGAACCGGCCGCGAAAGCTCCAAGGCAGTAGGAACAGCCTGTTCAGCCGCCACAGCGAGCGCCGCATAGAGCAGGAAACATACCGCCAACATCCGACTTCGGGCCAGGCGGGGCAAACAGCCACCAGTCTTCATGTTAGGAATCAGCCCGCGCTGGCATGATCGTTCCTCAGTCAGGTTTGTTCGTGCCGTTGGCTTGCAAAGTCTTCACGCACCAAATATAAGGATTCAGGAGCGAATTCTAGCACGGGCTGTATTGCCAGGTAACACCTCTTGTCTTGTTCACGCCGCGAAGTCCTGAAGTCACTCAGCCGATCGGCTGCGGTTTTTTCGCTGGAAAGTGTGCTGGGGCTGGCGCGTCCGCTGTGGTCGCAATCCGCACCACCAGCACAACCGGCGGTCGAACCGGTGAAGCCGGGCACTCCGCTCGGGGTCAGTTTCGTGAACGTCGGACGCGAATCTGGCCTTAACGTCCAAACGATCTTCGGCGGCGAACACAAGAACAAATACCTGCTCGAAACCACGGGCTGCGGAGTCGCGTTCTACGACTACGACAACGACGGCTGGCTCGACATTTTTCTGGTGAACGGCACGCGCCTCGAAGGATTTCCCGCCGGACACGAACCGATCTCCCGCTTGTTCAGGAATAATCGCGACGGCACGTTCACCGACGTGACACTCAGAGCTGGCGTAGCGCACTCCGGTTGGGGACAAGGCGTCTGCATCGGCGACTACGACAACGACGGCTACGACGATCTGTTCGTCAGCTACTTCGGCAAGAACGTGCTCTATCACAACAACGGCGATGGCACCTTCACCGACGTCAGCGCGAAGGCCGGTGTCGCCACCAACGGCAAGCGCTGGAACACGGGCTGCGCGTTTGTGGACTATGACCGCGACGGCCGCCTTGATCTTTTCGTCGCGAACTACATCGATATGGACCTGGCAACCGCGCCCGTGCCGGAGTCGGGCCCTTGTTTCTACAAGGGCGTGATGGTAGCGTGCGGCCCGCCGGGATTGAATGGCGGCAAAAACATCCTGTATCACAACAACGGCGACGGCACCTTCACTGACGTTTCCGAGAGAGCGGGCATCTATAGCGCCAATGGCACGTACGGTCTCGGCGTGCTCACCGCCGATCTCGACAACGATGGCTGGCCCGACATCTACGTCGCGAACGATTCCACCGCGAGCGCGCTCTACCAGAACCAGAAGAACGGCAAGTTCGTCGACATCGCGCTCGAAGCCGGTTGCGCCCTGAGCCCCGACGGCAAGCCGCAGGCCGGCATGGGAATCTCCGCCGCTGATTACGATCTCGACGGCAACCTCGATCTCGTGAAGACAAATTTCGCGGGTGACACGCCTTCGCTCTATCACAATCTCGGCGGCGCCAGCTTTGAGGACGCGACTTTCACCGCCGGACTCGGACTTTACACCAAATATCTCGGCTGGGGCGTCGGCTTTTTCGATTTCGACAACGACGGCTGGCCCGACATTCTGATCTGCAACGGCCACGTCTATCCCGAGGTCGAACAGTTGACAACTGAAGCCGGATACGCGCAGCGCAAACTCCTCTATCGCAACCTGCGCAACGGGCGGTTCGAAGATGTGTCGATGCAGGCCGGACCGGGCATCTCTGAGCCCATTGCCGCGCGTGGCTGCGCCTTCGGCGATTTCGACAACGATGGCGATCTCGACATCGTTGTCAATCCCGTCAACGACTATCCCCAACTCTTACGCTGCGATTCGCGGACGGGCAACAACTGGATCAAGGTGCGAACTATCGGCACAAAATCAAACCGCAGCGGCATTGGCGCCCGCCTGAAGTGCGTGACGCGCGCACCCGGTGAAGGCAAGCCGCATCAGCAGATCGACGAAGTCCGCAGTGGCGGCGGATACTTCTCCCAGAATGACCTACGCGCTCACTTCGGCCTTGGCAAAGCCGAGAAGGTAGAGTTACTGGAGATTCGCTGGCCGAGCGGGCAAGTGGACACGCTCAAAGACATCAAGCCAAACCAGGTTGTCTACATAAAAGAAGGAGAAGGGATCGTTCGCATGATGGAGTTTCCGCCGGCAAAAGCGCCCAGCAAGTGACGTCCGCCCTGGAGATTGGGCTGAGGTGTGGCTTCTCGTTGCGGTTAACTCTTTGTTCCCAGGTGACGGTATCCGGGATGCACACCCGGCGTCAGTCCCTGCTGCTCGGCGATACGCCGGCACAAATCTCTCAGTTGCACCCTTTCTTCTTTACTGAGGGCGGCGCAAAGGCTCTCGTCGTGTTCGGCAGCAACCCGGGAGAGTTGACCGAGCACCTGGTGTCCGCGCGGCGTGAGATGCAGCGCGTAATTACGGCGATCCTCCGTGCTCCGCCGACGCTCGACGATGCCTTTGGTCTCGAGATCATCGACCAGCAGCACCATGCGGCTCGGCATCACCCCGAGATGATCTGCCAGTACTTGCTGACTGATGCCAGGATCGGACGCAAGCTTCCGGAGCAGCCCCGCATCCGGAGCCGTCAACCCAATCTCTGCCACGCGTTCGCCAAAACGACGCGCCCCATGAGCGCCCACCTGGGCTAAGAGGAAGGCGGCGCCACTCGGACGATGGGCAGCGGGAACTCTCTTGTTTGCGCTCACAAGATAATAGTAGCATTTCATAATGATTCATGATATGAATCATTATGTTAATGAATCACTTTCCTTTTTGGAGGAGTTTATGTCCAGCCCCGATGACACACCTCAGCCTGTGAACAGCTTGCGCCATCGCGGACCGCATCTCGGCGCGCTGGCCATCGTCTATACCGTGCTGTTCAATGCCGGCCTCTATCCCGTCACCATCTTTGCCGACAAAACCCACTTTCCTGGTCCGTGGGAACCGGGCGAGGTGATTGTCTCGTATTTCCAAACCCATGCTTTGCCGGTCCTAATGTGTGCCTTCCTTCAGTTCGGAGCGACCATAGCCCTGGGCATCTTTACCGCCGCGGTGGTGAGCCGGCTACATTTTCTCGGCGTGCGCGCCGCCGGTCCTTACGTCGCGCTCTTTGGAGGGTTCGCCACAGTCTTTGGCGGTATGGCCGCCTCATCTCTGCTCTGGGTGATGATTCACCCCGGCATTGCCCAGGATGCCACCCTGCTGTGCGCGTTGTATTACCTCTCGTACGCCTTCGGCGGTCCAGGGTTCTCCGTGCCGATGGGTCTGTTGCTGGCCGGAGTGTCTGTCCCGGCGGCGTTCATGAAACTCCTGCCGAAGTGGGTTGTGGGACTTGGACTGGCGCTGGCGGTATGCGGCCAACTGAGCTGGCTGAACATAATCGCGCCGAAGGCATTGTTCCTGATTCCGCTGGTCAGATTTCCCAGTTTCATCTGGCTGATCGCCACAGGATTCCTGCTGCCGAAAGTAATTCGTCGCCCATTGCGGTCGTCCGAGGTGCAAGCATGAAAGCTGCGGCTGGACTGCTCATGATGGCAAATGCGGCGCTCTTCTTCTTCGGCGCCGTTCAACATGCAGGCGTCGCCATCGGCTCTTTCCACGAACCGCGCATCGTTGCGGCTGCGATTGTGGAAACGCTGTGTGGGGTGTCTTTGTTGTGGGGCGCGACCGCGCTCTTTCGCGATGGGCGAGTGCGATGGCGCGTCGCAATGATCACCAACTTCGTTGCCCTAAGTGGTGTGTTGTTGGGCCTGGCTGCCCTGGCGGTCGGTGCTGGCCCTCGGACCGCTAGCAACGATCTCTACCATCGCATCATGCTGTTGCTGATCGGCGCCAGTGTTCTCGTCTTGTTCTTCGGGAGATCACGACTCAATCAGAGGTAAAGGGAAAAGATAAGCTACGACACCAATGCGCACGGCGACGCTCTCAAAACCACTCTGTCCCTGGTCCCGCTGGCAATACTTCGGCTATGGGGCCTTCTTCGCCTCCGCCGTTCCTGTTCCTTCCTTCAGCGTGTGGATCGAATCCACGGGCAAGTTTTCAAAGCGCTCTACCAACCCGCTCGGCCAGCGAATCTGAACGAAATCCACTTTCTTGGCCGAGCCTAGTCCGAAGTGAACTCGCATATCGCTGTTGGAGTTGTAGCTCGATCCGCTGCGCACTTCATCCACTAGCGTTCGTGCGCCAATTTTCACCGAAACCCGCGCCCCAATGCCATCACGATTTGATTTTGTTCCGACCGTATGTACTGAAATCCAGTGGTTGGGCGATCGAACCTGGTTCACCAGTAGACTGGGTGGTGCGTTCATGTTGCTGATCGCCGCCGACATCTTGCCATTGTTCCAGAGATCCCCCCCAGCCAGCCCGCGCGAAGAAGCGTGCGTGGTGATGCCGGGGCCGGCAGTGGCGGAGATGTCTGCAAAAGTACCGTTGCCAAGATTGTGGTAAAGAATGCGCGGCTCTTCGTAGTCGCTGCCTAGATGCTGCTTATCAACCTCCGGATACACGTGCCCATTCACCAGCAGCAGGTCCGGCCACCCATCGTTGTCAAAGTCGAAGAACATCGTTCCCCATCCCAAGTATTTCGTGTAGAGGCCCAGGCCAGCCGCGGTAGTCACATCGTCGAATGTTCCATCGCCGTTGTTGCGATAGAGAGTCGAAGTGTCGTCGGAAAAGTTTGTCTTGAAAATGTCCAGCCGCCCATCGCCGTTGTAGTCGCCGATAGTGGAGCCCATGCCCGCCTGCTCGCGCCCGTCCTCATTGAACGCGGCTCCCGCCGTAACCGCAATGTCGGTAAACGTGCCGTCGCGGTTGTTGCGATAGAGAATGCTCGGGGTGCTGTCGCAAGCGACATAAATGTCGGGCCAACCATCGTCGTTGAAGTCGAAAGTCGACACGCTGAACGCGTAGTGGCCATCGGTCTGGTCGATGTGGGCTTTCTTGGTAACGTCCTCGAAAGTACCGTCACCGCGATTGTGATAGAGGATATTCTTCGCCGCCGCGAGTCCGCGCGGCCCGCACATCACCGGCACACCCTTCCACATGCACGATGGCCGATCTCCGGGAGCAGGCGCCGTGGAAAGGTCAAAGTCCACGTAGTTCGCGATCATCAGATCGAGATGGCCGTCGCGGTCGTAATCGACCCACGCGCATCCCGTACCCCAGGCCTTCCCCGTGCCCGCCACACCCGCTTTCTCCGCGACCTCGGTGAACACACCGTTCTGGTTGTGGTACAGGCGGTTCTTCCCGTAGTAAGTGATGTAAAGATCTTCCCACCCGTCATTGTCATAATCGCCGACGCAAACCCCTTGCCCCCAGCCCGTCGCGCTCAGACCAGCCTTGACCGTGACGTCGGTAAAGGTCCCGTCATGATTGTTGCGATAGAGATGGTTAGTGGGAGCTTTCCCCTCGGGAAAACCTTCGAGAGTCGTGCCGTTGACGATGAAAATGTCGGGCCAGCCGTCGTTGTCGTAATCGAAGATGGCGACCCCGGTGCCCGTCGTTTCAATGATGTACTTTTTCGTGTCCGTGCCGCCAAACACGTTCATCATCGTCAGCCCCGCTTTTTGGGCGACGTCCGTGAAATATGCGACGGAGTTCTTGGGAGCAGAGGGCTCGCTTTGAGCGGAGATGTATCCGCACAACGAGATCAGGACCAGTAAAACTGCCCACGGAAACCAATTTGAATGGAAACGAAAATACCGCGCCAAACGTGTAACCCCAAATGCATGGTATGGCCCACGACGGGAAGGGGTCAAGACAGCGAGCCCCCGTCTTTCCGCGTGCAAAGCCGCCGCCGCCGGGGGCGTAGTAAGATTTGTGAAAGCAGTCTCTGAGTTCTGACTTTGCGGGCACTTTCTTGATTTCTCGGACTCCCACCAAAATACGTGCCTTGGCAGCGCTGCTCGTCCTAGTGACGCTCGCTGGGCCCGCCCTGGCGCAAAAAGCACCGGACAAATCGACAATCGACAACCTCTACAAGCAAGGGATTCGTTCTTTGCAAGAGGGTGATTTGGATGCGGCCCGCGCGGACTTCGAGAAAGTCGTACGGCTCGCGCCGAACGCTCCAGAAGGACACAACTCGCTGGGCTGGGTGCTGATGTCCACTGGAAAGGCCGATAACGCCATCGAGCAATTCCGTGCCGCGCTCACGCTGAAGGCAGACTTCCTGCAGGCGCACATCAACCTCGCCAATGCGCTGTCGGCCAAGGGAGAAAACGTCGCCGCGGTAAATGAGGCACGCGTCGCCGTCAAGCTCGCTCCCCGCGACTCCGAGGCCCACCGCAGCCTCGGTCGCGCGTTGAGCCTGCAGCTGGATCTAAGTGCCGCCATCGTCGAATTTCGCAAAGCCAGTCAGCTCGATCCTCAACGTCCCGACCTGCATGATGAACTCGGCACGCTGCTGGTCCAGAATTCGCAACTCGAGGAGGCGAGCGCCGAATTTATCGAGGCGCTCCGGCTCCAGCCTCGATCGGCATCGGCGAAGTTTCATCTCGGAGTTTTGCGCTGGAAGCAGCGATCTCTCGATGAAGCCGGGCAATTGCTGCAGGGCGCCGTGGAACTCGCTCCGGACAATGCCCAGGCGCATTACTATCTCGCCAGCGTTCGCGCGGATAAGGGCGACTCCGAAGGCGCTGTCCAGGAATGGATGGCCGCGGTCAAACTGCGGCCCGACTTCCCGGAAGCCCAAACCCAACTCGGTCTCGCACTGCAGAGGAAAGGGGACGCCGTCGGAGCCGTTTCTGCATTTCGGCAGGTCATTAAAACTCAGCCCGACAATGCCGACGCGCATAATAATCTCGGCTTGGCTCTGATTCAGTCCGGCGACGCTCCGGGCGCGGTGCCCGAATTCGAAGCAGCATTGCGCCTCAAACCCGAAGATAGCGATTATCGCGGTAATTTAGGCATCGCCTATCTGCAGCGTGCCGACTTCGATGCCGCCATCCGCGAGTTTCAAACCGCCCTTCAGGGCACACCCGATGATGTGACCCTGCACTACAACTTAGGGCTCGCGTTAAAGCTTAAGGATGATCTGCGCGCGGCCATCGTCGAGTTACAGAAGGCGGCCCAGCTTGATCCGGCGCAGGCTGACGTCCGTTACACGCTCGGCGTCATCTTCTGGCAGCAGGGAGAGTTTGCGCGCGCTGCCGCCGAACTGAGTGCCGCTATCAAGGCTCGGCCCGACTATGCCGAAGCTCACTACACTCTGGGCACAGTTCTCAAACAACAAGGGAAATTACAAGAAGCTGCCGACGCTCTTCGCGAGGCCATCCGCCTTCAGCCCGATTTTGCCGGCGCTCACACCACCCTCGCTGGAGTTTTGCGCCAGCTCGGAAACACAGAAGGCGCGGCCGCAGAGAGCAAGCTGGGAACGGAGATGGCGAAAAGCGCAAATGCTCTGCAGGCGGCGATCTTCTCGACCAACTCTGGACGACGCCTGCTGAATGCTGGAGATCTGGATGGAGCGATCTCCCAGTTTCGATCCGCTACGGGACAGTTGGCTAGCTATGCGCCGGCGCACTTCTATCTCGCCCAAGCGCTGCGGAGGAAGGGCCTGTCCGATGAGGCAGAGCGTGAATTGCGGAAGGCCTCAGAACTGGATCCCCACTTCAAGCCCGCCTCAGAGTAGAAAATCGAATTTGTAGATCAATCAGGTCTTTTCAAAGCTGCCTTCCTCCGCTATTAACACTCTACGAAAAACCGTAGACTCGGTGGTCAGCAATTCTACCAACTTTCATATTCTGGATTCGAATGCATTTGCATGTTGACAACGCAAATGCTCGCGAGTATTTTTGTTGGCATCTCGGGCAATAGTCCATTCGTACTAGGCGCCGAGTGGCGTTCCGCTCACGCTTCGAGGAAAGGGGCTTACTGCATTTCCTGAAGCGTGGCGCGAACCCACCCGGCGATTTCCGGACCGCGAATTGTCCGGCACATCTTGTACGAGAGTGCACAGGCGGAGGCAGGAAAAATGGCGAAACAAATCTCGATAGCCGCGATGCTGACGATTTGCGTTTGTCTGGCGACATTGACACCGCAACCCGTATGGGGACAGGCGGTGTACGGCAGCATCATCGGCACAGTGACTGACCCGCAAGGTGCTGCGGTCGCTAATGCCAAGGTAACGGTCCTCGACCAGCGCAAAGGTACGTCGGACACGACGACCACCAATGAAAGCGGGAATTACTCCGTCACGCACCTGATTCCGGACGTGTACACCGTTCGCGTCGAGGCGCCCGGGTTCAAGACCAGTGAGCAGAAAGACGTTCTTGTCTCCGCTGATGCGGCTTCAGACGTACCCTTGCAGTTCCAGGTGGGAGGCACCCGCGAGACCGTCGAGGTCAAGGCTGAGGCGCCGCAACTCAAAATCGATCGCGCCGACGTGGCGATAACGTTCAATGCGAAGCAGGTTCAGGATATGCCCAACCTTAACCGCAACTTTACGAGCCTGCAGTTGGCGGCTCCTGGTTCACAGTTGATGGGATGGGGCCACGCGGCTACGGAGAATCCCCAGCAAAGCCAGCAGATCGTGACGCAGGGCCAGCACTTCAGCGGCACTGCCTTCGAACTCGATGGCACCGACAACCAGGATCCGATCCTTGGCATCATCGTGGTCAATCCCAACCTGGACGCGGTGACGGAAGCCAAAGTCGCGTTGCAGAATTATGACGCCGAATTCGGTAAGGCGGTAGGCAGCGTAGTGACAGCACAGACTAAGTCGGGCAGTAACGAGATTCACGGCAGCGGTTTCTACTTCCGCCGCACTGACGCCCTACAGGCGCGTGATCCATTTACGCAAGATCCGGGGGTGCCTCTTCCACAATCGCGCCGGCAGCAGTTCGGTGGCACCATTGGTGGTGCGGTCATCAAAAATAAGCTGTTCTATTTCGCCGACTACCAGGGCACTCGGCAGTCCAAAGGCATCAGTGGCCGCTTCACCATGCCGACGTCGACCGTTCTATCGACATGCACCCCTACCAACACTACTGGAGCGAAGGCTGGATACTGCGATCTGAGCGACTACAACAATGTATTTACTGGAACGAATGCGGTGACTGGAGGAGGTGCGATTTTTGATCCTCTTACTGGAAATAGTTCCGGTGCCAATCGCACACCGTTTTGTGGTCCCGCGGGTTGTGGTACAGAGCCGAACTGGATTCCGTTGACCGCCGCCGCCGCTGCTGCTGAGCCTTCTGGGCCTGGCGGTCCGGTCAAAAGCATAGCATCCCCAGCAGCGATGAACGTCTTAGCAGTGCTTCCTCCCGCGCAGCAGACGACTCTTCAGAATAACTTTGTAGGTTCAGGTTCCGGTCCGTTTACCCAGAACAGCTTCGATACCCGCATCGACTACTCCATGAGTTCGAGCATCAATGTGTTTGGGCGGTTCAGTATCGACTATTTCAAAGTGTCAGGCACACCCCTGCTCGGCGCGGCGGGGGGACCTGGCGACGGCGGAGGAGACATAGCTCCAGGTTTGGCAGGCAGTTCCATCACCCACAACTACAGCTTGTCCACCGGACTGACCAAAACGATCAGTAGCACCTTACTGACGGACGTCCGCTTCGGGTGGTTCAAATACAATCCGATAACGAAAAAGCCGGACGGCGGCACTCCCATGACAGCGTTCGGAATCCCCGGCGCCAATACGAGCGATCCGAAAACCGCGGGTCTGGGTTTCTTTTCCTTAGGCGGCGATCCGATCTCTGGTCAGGGTTGTACTGACAACAATAGCAGTGACGGCTGCGTAGTTTCCAGCTTCGGCGATGGCCTTGGCCCCGCCCGCTGCAATTGCCCACTTTTCGAGAGGGAACAGCAGGTCCAATTCGTCAACAATTGGACCAAAACAAAAGGCAACCACATTATCAAGTTTGGCGGTGATATTCGCTACGCGCTGAACCTGCGAATCCCGAGCGACAACAACCGAACCGGGGAGTACAACTTTAGCCCCGAAGCAACGGCGGACTTTAGCGCTACTCCAGGAGGCAACGGTCTTGATTTGGCCACTTTTCTGCTGGGCGATGTCACCCGCCTGGTGCGTTATGTCAATAACCCCGCTATCCCCCCTCCCGCAGAACGGCAAAAGCGCTGGTTCTTCTACGGACAGGATACGTGGCGCGCGACCTCCAAATTAACACTCAGCTACGGGCTGCGCTGGGAAATCTACTTCCCCGAAACGGTAACTAATCCAGAAAAAGGTGGCGGCGGCTTTGCCAACATTACCGATCTCGGCGGAACGGGCGCCATCCGCGTCGCTGGCTATGGTGGGATTGGCTCCAACGGCAATGTCAAGAATGATTGGCACGCGTTTGCGCCCCGCTTCGGGATCGCGTACCAGGCGACCCCGAAAACCGTAGTTCGGATGGGCTACGGCCGCAGCTACGACATTGGCGTGTTCGGTTCCAATTTCGGACATACGGTCACACAAAACCTACCCGTGTTGCTGAAACAGAACTACGATGCCAGCAACTTCAATCCAGCCCAGTTCCCTGGGGCGTTTGGTAATAGGATCCCGCTTCTCACTCTGGACGCCGGGCCGAACTCGGTTCCCGGTATTGATCCGGCAACTGCTTTTCCTGCAATTCCCTCCAACGGGATATTTCCCTTCAGTTCCCTCGGTGGAACGATCACCGGCGTGCACATCCGACCGCCCAGCCAGGCTCTGCCACGGGTGGATGCCTGGAACGCCACGATTCAGCGTCAGTTGACCTCCAGCATTTCGTTGGAAGTTGCTTATGTCGGAAGCAAGGGCACACACGGGTTCACCGGCAACAACCCGAATTACGACGTGAATCCGGTTTCCATGGCGCTGTATGGCGTCATCGATCCCCTCACGTGCACGCCTGGACCTTGCCAAACCTACTCCCAAAATCTGCGTAGACCGCTCTGCAGGCCCATCCTGGCAACCGACACTTGCACCGGGATTGGGTTCGACCTCGGCAACTACTACGGCAATGACGCCGCCAGCACCTACAATGCGTTCGAGGTGAAGGTGGAGAAGCGGTTCGCGAGGGGCCTGCAATTCATCTCTCACTACACCTATTCTCACGCCAGTGGCTATGACAGCAACTACTATGCGATCGATCACAAGATCGCGTGGGGTCCGGTGGACTTCAACCGCGATCACATGTGGGTCTTCAGCCCGGTCTACGAACTGCCCTTCGGAAAAGGCAAGACATACATGGGTGATGCCAGCCGTGCGATGGACTACGTGGTCGGTGGATGGGAGGTGGCCAACAACACCACCTGGAGCAGCGGTCTGCCCTGGACTCCCGGCTTCTCGAACTGCGGCAGTGAACAGGATGTGGGCGTCTGCCGTCCCGACAGGGGTACTGGTTCATTCCATACCGGAGTCTCTGGGAATATTGACCCGGTTCACCATAATCTGACGTTTTACACTCCCGTCCCAAACATAACGAATCCGGCGAATCCTCCCGGCCCCTTTGCCGATCCGACGAAAGGGCACCTGGGTAATATCCAGCGTAACTCGTTCCATGGACCGCGGGCTTTCACCTCTGACCTGTCGATCGTGAAAAAGATCCCGGTCTACGAGCGGTTCAACGTGCAGTTCCGCACCGATGTCTTCAACCTGTTCAACCACCCGGTTTACTCAAATCCCAACACCACTATCGACGGCACAGGTACCAACGACGGCAAGATCACCAGCCTTCAGTTTGGTTACCCGATGCGTCAGATCCAGTTTGCATTGCGGTTCGACTTCTAGAGTTGGACAAGAAAGGGTTTCTTCGAGGGAGTCTGATTCAGACTCCCTCTTTTTTGTGTTCTAATCGTGGCGTATTCTTCGGGGGAGTCTTTGGTATCTGTGCCCAAACCTCTGCTGGCGTTTCTTCTTGTCGCGATGACTTGTGCTGGGCAAGACGTGCCAGATCCGAAGGCGCTTGCACCATCCTCAACCCCTGCCCCACCCTCCGAGTTTGCTTCTGCTGAACTTCTCCTTCGCCAGGGGAAGTACGACGAAGCGATCGCAGAGCTGCAAACTCTAGCCGCTAGAAACCCAGCCCCGAAAAACATCGCCCGGGAACTCGGTGCCACCTATTACAAAAAAGGCGACTACCTGAAGGCGGCCGAGCACCTGAAGACAGCTCAATCCGAGGACCCCAAAGACGACGAATCCATTCAATTGCTCGGCCTCTCCTATTACCTTGCGGGACGGCCCGCCGATGCGGTCCCGATCCTTGAGAGAGTCCAGTCGTGGTATCCGAGCGCCAACGTAGATGCGGCTTACATCTTGGGCATCTGCTACATCCAAACGAAGGATTACCCCAAGGCGCGCACGGCATTCGCGCGAATGTTCGACGTGCCGGCGGATTCGGCGGCCAGCTACCTGTTTACGGCGCGCATGCTGCTTCGGCAGGAATTCGATCCGGTGGCGGAAGAATACGCGCAGAAAGCAACGACACTCGATCAGAAGCTGCCCGGGGCGCACCAAATGCTCGGAGAGTTGTATCTCTATAAATCGCGCGTTCCCGAAGCGATCGAGCAGTTCCGGAAGGAACTGGCTCTGAATCCTGCCAGCGCAGCCGCGTATTACAAGCTGGCCGACGCCTACTCGCGAATTCAAAAATACGATGATGCCGAACGCCTCCTGCAGCGCTCTATCTGGCTCGATGCCACTTCGACTGGACCGTACATCCTGATGGGAAAGGTTCTGGAGAAAAAGGGCGAGTTCGAACTCGCGGCGCGGGCGCTGCGCCGCGCGGCCGCCATGGACCCAAACAATCCCATCACACACCACCTGCTGGGACAGACCTATCGTGACATGGGCCGGAAGGAAGAGGCCGAGACGGAATTGAAGATCGCGGAGGAACTGCGCACCAAGCAGGATTCACATCCGTGAGCGCGTAAACCAGGTCACCAATCGAGTTTTCGAGTTCAGTTGCGCGCCCTGAGACCTGAGGCTTCCTTCTCCAGCGACTCCACGGCGTCTTTTGGCAGAGCGTGCAGCAGTTCGAGAAAGACGCCATTGGTCCAGCCGAAGCCCACAACGTTCGCCTGATATCCCACTTCCACCGGGGATTCCGAAGAGCGGGTGACCACGTTGTATTTTTCTCGGATGGTGCCGTCGCGCTGAAAGTTCTCGAGCACGGTGGACAGGAACTTATGCG
>Ga0209117_1000132_pt1 | contig 47775 bp, 42 predicted proteins | sample BlaSpr_A8_OM2_M2_FD_187978 | JGI IMG/M metagenome (GOLD analysis project Ga0209117, IMG submission 187978) | Forest soil microbial communities from Thunder Bay, Ontario, Canada - Black Spruce, Ontario site 2_A8_OM2_M2 (SPAdes) (version 2) | ecosystem: Environmental > Terrestrial > Soil > Boreal... | reverse complement strand
AGGCAAACAGGTGCCAGTGCGCTACATCGGAGAACAGCATGTGCGCGAGGATCTGGGGCGCATACCCACCGCCCAAGACTGGCTGTCCCAAATCAAACCTGCCCGCTGGATGTACGGTCGCCGTCTTGAGCAGGACGATTCAGAGCTCCATTCCTAACGAGACTTAATTCCCAAAGTACCAATGCGGGAGCACGCTTCGTGGTGTGTTCCGGTCCGCCGCCTTTAGCACAGATCCGACTTTGTCCGTTGAGAAACTAAGGCAGTGTTTGTGACTGCCTACACCTTCCACCGCCCAACGAGGTATCTGGTTATGACAGCAGCAGCAGTAGCACCAAGTGTATTTGCTCCTCCCAATCCTCCTCCGTCTGAGAGCCCCACATTACTTAAGTTGCTCATCGCGGACGATGACCGCTTGGTCCGCGACGCTTGCCGCGAAGCGGCTACCGCTCTCGGATACCACACAAGCACGTCTCAGTCCGCCGAGCAGGCGCTTTGGCTGATCGGCTCCCAATCTATCGATATCGTCCTTCTTGACTTGAACCTGACTGACGCAGGCAGGCTGGACATATTGCGCGAGATCAAGCATCGACGTCCAGATATCGAGGTCATTGTCGTCAGTGCGAATGCCACCGTCGATTCGGCAGTGCAGGCGATGAAGAACGGCGCCTACGAGTACCTGGCCAAGCCCTTCGGCCTGCGAGAATTGAAACTCCTGCTGGAAAGAGTAGGAGCCCACCTCAAGCACAAGGTCGAAAATCGCAGGTTCAGTGAGACGATCAAGTCCGACAAGGGTTTTGGCAGCATCATTGGCCGTGCGCCGGAGATGGATACGCTCTATCGCATCATCGGTAAGGCAGCGCAGAGTGCTCACCCGGTGTTAATTCTCGGCGAGAGTGGCACCGGCAAGGAGATGGTCGCCCGCGCCATCCATTACTCCGGCCCATTTCGTGACAAGCCATTTATCCCAGTGGACTGCGGCTCTCTGGTCCCTACCCTGATCGAGAGTGAACTGTTCGGATATGTGAAGGGCGCATTTACCGGTGCCACGCAATCCAAACCAGGACTATTGGCGATCGCCGAAGGTGGAACAGTCTTTCTGGACGAAGTAGGCGAACTATCCGTCGATCTTCAAGCGAAACTGCTGCGGGCTCTTCAGGAAAAAGAGATTCGGCCAGTTGGCAGCACGAAGCAAGTTCCCATCAATGTGCGCATTCTGGCGGCCACGAATCGCGACTTGGAGCAGGCCGTCGCTCAAGGTGAGTTCCGCCGCGATCTGTATTTCCGCCTTAATGTCTTGAGCTTGCGAATTCCGCCGTTGCGGGAGCGGCGTGAGGACATTCCGCTTCTTGCTGAGACTCTTCTCGCCCGCGTTTCGCGTGTTACCGGGAGGAAGCATGAACTGAGCGATGATGCCATAAAAGCGCTACTGGCCTACGACTGGCCGGGCAATGTCCGGGAACTGGAAAACTGCATCGAGAGATGCTGCGCCATGAATTCCGGTCCAGTGGTTGGCACCGCCGATCTGCCCGGTTCCATCCGGGGCGTGGCCGCGCAACCGTCTAACGGAGGCCCAGAAGGGAGAATTGCACCCATCTTCGATCTGGAAAAGCAGGCCATCCTCGCGGCCATTGCGCAGTTACAGGGGGACAAGTTGATGGCTGCGAAGCTGCTCGGCATCGGTAAGACCACTCTCTACCGTAAGCTGAAAGAATATGGGGAGAGCACAGTAGCTCTTCAACGATAAGCATCAGCCTGCCGAACCCACACTCTCCGGTCTCACCCGCGCCGTTCCCCACTCCGTAGTTATCCAGCAAACATGCTGTCGACCAACAGCCAAGGAGGTGCTTGTGAACACTTGCATCTCCGCGGTCCAACACTTGCGGCCACTCCGGGGCGGCGCACAGGCCCACCTGCTAAGGGCATCTGACGGTGCTTGCTACGTCACCAAATTCCAGAACAATCCCCAGCACATTCGAGTGCTCGCAAACGAAATGTTTGCCACCAACCTGGGTCGGGCGCTTGGGCTGTCGATGCCACGGGTGGAAGTGATTGAAGTCTCTGATTGGCTCATCGAACACACCGAGGGACTCCGAATCGAGTTGGGTGGTTCGAAGATTCCGTACCGGGGCGGCAAGCAACTGGGATCGCTGTACGTAGGCTCGGAGAGTCCGGGCATGACATTCGACTATTTGCCTCGCGAGTTGCTTCAGAGAGTCGTCAATATTGGTGACTTTGCGCAGGCTCTTGTCCTAGACAAGTGGACCTGCAACAGCGATGGACGACAGGCTATCTTCTGTCGCAAGACCTTGCGGAGCCAGCGCCACTACGCAACCTTCATCGATCAGGGGTACTGCTTCAATGCCAGCGAATGGAGCTTCCCAGACTATCCCTTGCGAGGCGTATACGCGAACAACTGTGTATACGAGGGTGTGATGGGATGGGAGGCGTTTGAGCCGGCTCTCAGTCGGGCCGACGAGATGGATGCTCACACCATTTGGCGGTGTGCTGCTGATATCCCCGAAGAGTGGTACGAAGGAGATCGAGACGGCCTGAATCGGCTGGTGGACGCACTGCACCATCGCCGTGGGGCGATTCGGAAGTTGATCGGCGAATTTCGTAGGTCGAGCCGGAACCCATTTCCGAACTGGCGTGAATCGCCCGCGGATTCTGCCATGCCTCTTGCGGCAACCGATCGCTCCCTTGAGGCACAGCGTTTGTAATTCCGACCTGCGTGAGCGACGGGCATTCGGGACAAAGCACTAGCAAAAGGAGGATCAGTATGGTCGAGCACAATCCTCCCCCTCATTCTGATAGCACCTGCCCTCCAGTGATTCCCCTGCCGATTGCGCTCTATGTCTCCGGGGAACTTATTTTTGAGCTCTATGACGGCGGCCAGCCCTGCCGCAGATTTTCGATCCGTTGGGAGAGGCTCGTGCCAGCGAAGGAAAGCGAGCCAGAAGCAGCCCCTCAGAGTTCCCAAAAGGGCTTGCGCACACACCAAGATTAGAGCTGCGTTCAATGACCCGCCTAACGCGGACTTCCACCGATTGCCAATGGTTGAGAAATGAGGATGGCCATGAGAATTCGTGTGACCACGAGGGCCGACTTGTTTGAGACACGAAAACAACAGCACATCGAGCGCGGCTACCGAATTGAAGATGAGCGGCCGATTCCCGTGAACGGCCTCTGCACGTTCATCGCCGTGAGCGAGGTAACCGATTCAGATGGAATTGGGGACCTCGTCGTGGCACAGGCGCTCAATGGGATGGCGAGATGAGACCACATGGACAAACCAAGCTGGGATTTTTCCCGTTGCCCGTACGGGAGGCCACACGGCTAAAGAATTGCCTTGCCTTCGCATCCGAGTTCTCGGCACTCGATCCCTGCGTGGGAGATGGCGCGGCGTTCACTCACTTGCTGCATGGCGTCACCGCTCATCGCTATGGCATCGAGATCGACGCCAATCGGGCAGAACAAGCGAAAGGACTCGGAATCGAGACTTTGCAGGCCAACACCATGGATGTGAAATGCCCGCCGGAGGCCGTGTCCTTGCTTTATCTGAACCCTCCGTACGATTGGGAATCCGGGGAGAGCAACAACCAGAGATTGGAATCGGTCTTCCTAGAACACACCTATCGCTGGCTCAAGGCTGGCGGTGTGCTCCTACTCGTGATTCCGCAACTGCGATTGCCGAAATGTGCCAGATTGCTAAGCGAACATTTCACGGATTTGCGCGTGTTCAGGCTCACCGAACCGGCTTGCCTGCAATACAAACAGATCGTAGTGCTTGCAACGCGCCGCAAACGACACTCCAGGGTTACGGATGCGGTTTTGCTGGATGGAATGCGGTACCTCGAAGTTCTGGCAACGAAGAGCGAGCTTGAGCCTCTGGGCGACAATCCTGAAGTTCAGTACGAGGTTCCAGCCTCCGAGCCGGTTGTCCTGACCAATATGGGCATTCCACTGGACGAAGTGGAGGACTTGTTACTGGAATCCGCCGCGTATCGTCAAGCGGGCCGTGTGCTTCTGCCCAAGCTGAATGACGTCAGAGGCCGGCCGCTCACGCCGCTGCACGGTGGACATGTTGGCCTGCTCTGTACCGCGGGCATGCTGAATGGAGTATTTGGCGAGGGCGAGGCTCGTCACATCGCCCACTGGCGCTCGGTGAAATTCACCGACCATTGGGAAGAGCAGGAAGAAGACGGAACCAGAATCCTGCATGACCGGGAAAGGTTCTCGCATGAGCTGACCCTTGTCTTTGCCAATGGAAAGACCCAGGTTCTCACTCACGAAAAGAAGGAGCCCGAATGAAAAATGCACACCTTCGATTCGGCTGGCTGACCTACGTGAAGAGCACGGAGAAGACTACCACCAGCATCAAACTGCGACTGGATCGCTTTATCGGGGAAGTGTTGCCTGATCCTCCACGTCAGGCTAAGGCCCATCTCATTTCCGTGATCGGTGGGGACACGCAGGTGGCGGCCGTCAGCGCCGCGATCTCTCTGGGAGACAGGTTTATGGTGGAAGGGCCAGGGGTACAGCCGATTCGCGTATGTCTCGAGCGAAACGCACAGTGTTTCAAAGGCTCGGTACAGCTTGCCGGGCGCAAGAAGCCCATGCGTCATCTCATTGGGTTGTCGGAAGAGTTCGCTTCCAGCAACGTGTCGGCGGGTTCGGGCCGAACGCTGCTGGCAAGCTCGGAAAACAGATTCATTTGGGCGGCTCTCGCCCATATTCACGGAATCCCCGGAATGCCGGGCTGGGGGGACTGGTTTGCCCGCGAACTGGAAACGCATCAGGCGATCATCCGCGCTCTCGGTATCGGATGTGCCCCGGTGCTGGTCAAGGGCGAGAAGGAACAGTTCCTTTCCTGGCTTAGCTGGGGCGTTGAGAGCGGAGCTATCAGTATTCCTTCTGAAACTGGTTCGATCCGCTGGCCGAGCTTGAGCCTGCGGGATGTCTTTCTGCCGGCACCTTAGTTAGGCAAGGCTCTCGTCCTGTCCCCTGGGCTGCAAACTAGCGCGCGGCCTTTCAGCACAGAAATCGCAAGTATCCCAGAGTTCTACACCGCCTGCTAATCACCACCCGGCAGCCGCAAAACATCACTTCTTACAGCCGCACAGGTGATCGACGCAGCACTCCGCTTTCGCAACAATGCTGGCGTGAATCTTCGCAGGATCAGCATTCTTCTTTACAGGCTCAAGTACTTTTTTCTCCGCCGTTGGCTTCGCTACGATTTTCATAATCTCTCCTTACAGACCGACATGTGGCTCTCACCTCCCGATGCGAATACTTCGCCTAGGCCGCCGAAGGCAATTTGCTTCAAGAGATACGAGGTATTCGTTGCGACCAATGCACATTCTTTGTCCGAACCTGTGTGCATCCGCATCTTCCGGCAACCACCCATACACAACGGCAAGTAGGCGCACGAATAGCACCTGGGAGCAAACAGGTTGCCGCCCGTCCACTTCTGCCAGCCGAGTTCATCCTTGTGCATGACCCCGTCCCGTCCCAAGTAACCTACCCGTTGCTCCGGGCGGAAATCGCACACGCTGCACTTAAAGATATTCCCGTCACAATTGACTATGTACTGACTCTCTCGTTCAGCATAGCAATAGACAAGCTTGCCGGGATGCACGGTGCTCATGCCAAACACAATGTCGTAGCCGAGTGCAGCTGCAGTCTCGGAGTATCGTGCCAGCCTGTCAGAGAGCGTGTCCGGAACAATGTTATCGACGGCGCTCAGGGCGCAATCGCCAAAGATCGGCTCAAATACTACGCGGAGCTGTTGACGCAAAGACACCGGAAACATCTCCATCAGCTCTGGTATGGAATCCAGATTCGTCTGATTGAAATTAATCCTCAAAGTAATCTTCACTTGTTCATCAATAGTCGCGAGCATGCAGATATTTTCGAAAACGCGCTTAAATGTGCCGCGACCAGATGTCAATACCCTGAGGCGGTCATGTGTCCTAGCGGGACCGTCAACAGTTATCTGAAAATCGCGAATGCCCGAAGATGTGAGTTCCTTGGCGCGGGTAGTACTGAGCAAGTACCCGTTGGTTGTGATGTGCAGCACGGGCATCGTTCCACACTGCTCAGCGACCGACTTGACGTGACGGGACACGGATAACACAGTGTCGTACTGCAGCAGTGGTTCGCCGCCAAACCAGTACAGCATCACTACTTTGTGAAGTGGAATCGCTACAGATAGCCACTTTTTGAGCGCCACGGTCGTTTCTGGGCTCATTCGGGACGAGCGGTGATCCTCGTAGCAGTACACGCATCTGAAGTTGCAACCCAATGTGGGAAGAACGATCACATGAAGGGTATTCGGATCGCTGATTCCTGCGCGCTTACGGTTTTCCACGATGGCTAGTTCGTTGATTTCATCGGCGACTAGGTGCTTCTGCGCGATGAGCTGCTTGTAAAGCGGCTCATTCTGATTTCCTGACTGAGCGCTATTCAGGATTGCAACGGCTGCCGGACGTTCCACTTCTTCCAAGACTGAAACGCTGCCATAGAGGGTGTTAAACAGAACTGTACTACCGTTGCCCAAGGGTACAAATACATTGAACCGGGAACTTTTCACACTCGCGCCTCGCACGTCACCTCAACCCCGCGGGCCGTTGGTATGTTGGCAAAGTTTCCATGACAAGGCGGTGATCCCCGTCACGTGAGGATGTGACGGTGGCTACGAGTATCGCCGTCAGCAAGGTGTGGCTACAGCGATGTTGTTCCTTACTAGGACCTCCCGCTGAGGGAGAACACTGAGGACTTCCATGCCAGAACTCTCCACAATCTACGACTACATGCGCGCTCACGCGCATCTCTTGGGAGAGCGCATTCTGCAGGAATATCCAGCGCTCCACCAATTCGACGATGCAGTTTCACCTCGGATTGAAGGGCTGTTACGAACGCCTTTCCCCGCACAGACCATCGCCATCATGGGAGTCGCCAAACGCTGGGAGAAGGCGCGAACCGCCATGGTGGTCGCGGAGTGTGGTACTGGCAAGACGCTGATCTCGCTCGGAGCGATGCATGTCCGCAGTCAAGGAAGTCCGTTTACCGCATTGGCGATGGTTCCGCCGCACCTGGTCGAAAAGTGGGCGCGGGAAGCGTTTCTGACATTGCCGGGGCTGCGCGTGTTCCTGATCGATGATTTGCGAAATGGCGGCGACGAGAACAAATCCCACGGAGTGAACGAGGTGCGGTTGAGGCAGGGCCGCATCGTGCGTGAAGGCTTGCATACAACGTTGAGCGAGTTGCGGCTGCGCAAGGATTCGCCGAGTTCCCGTAAACGCTGGCTGTCGCTTTGCGGGAGACCATCGCTGTTTATCGTCGGACGTGAGCGAGCGAAGCTCGGTTACTTCTGGCGACACGCATACCGGGTACCACATTCCGGTCCATACGTGGGCTGCGTGGTGAATTCGGATACGGGCAAGCCGGTGATCGTGGACGACAGCCGATTGACGGCAGGTGAGTTTGAGAAGGTCAAGATTGCCGAGACCATTGAGACCAGGGGAGAGAAGTCTTGTCGCCCACTGCACAGCCCACTGTGGCAGGCGGACTCGGACAAGATCCGCCGCATGGCCCCGATTGAGTTCATCGGGCGCTACATGCCGGCGTGGTTCGACTATGCGATTTGCGACGAGATTCACCAGCTTGCGGGCGATACCGCGCAAGGAAATGCTCTGGGCACTCTGGCCTCATGCACCGACCGGATCGTCGGGCTGACGGGCACGCTTCTCGGTGGCTACGCGGACGATCTGTTTAACACGCTCTTCCGTCTCGAAGCGAGGAGGATGAAGGAGCATGGCTACGAATGGGGCACGACGGGGCGGAGTTCCTTCATTCAGGACTATGGCGTCCTCGAAACCATCACCAAGGTGGAACCTGCCAACAATGCGTGTTCCAAGGCGAAAGCGACCAGCACGGTGCGCCGCAAGCCCGGAGCATCACCGCTGTTGTTCGGCGAATTCCTCATGCAGTTATGCGCCTTCGTATTTCTGGAAGACATCTCGGGGGAATTGCCCCCGTATGAGGAAACCTATCTGAGCGTGCCGATGGACGCTCCAATGCGGGAGGCGTACCGCGAGCTCGAAGATGACATGCGGAAGGCGTTGAAAGCTCACCGGGGCAATCGGTCGGTTCTGAGCACGATGCTGAACACTCTGTTGCTGTATCCCGATCACCCGTACGGGATTGGGACGCTGTACGGGACCGAGTTCGATCCTGAACTCAAGCGCAAAGTCCGATTCGTCATTGCAGAACCCCGCGACCTTCCTGAGGACCGTATCTATTCCAAAGAACGCAGATTGATCGAGGAGATCAAGAAGGAGTTGGCGGAGGGGCGGCGGTGTCAGGTCTTCGCCGTGTATACCCAGAAGCACGACGTTACAGCCCGACTGCAACGAATCCTGAGTAACGAAGGGCTGCGCACAGCAGTTCTGAGAGCGAGTGTGGACACGTCCAAGCGCGAGGCTTGGTACGCCAGACAAGTCAAAGATGGAGTCCAGGTCGTGATCTGCCACCCAAAGCTGGTGGAGACAGGTTTAGATCTGCTGGACTTTCCGACCATTATCTTCTACGAGTCTGGATATTCGCTACACACCTTGCGGCAGGCCAGTCGCCGGTCGTGGAGGATCGGGCAACGCCGACCGGTGCGCGTGAAATTTCTATGCTCGGAAGGGACTATGCAGACATCGTGTTTGCGCCTCATGGGGAAGAAGCTCCTCGTGGCTCTCACTATGGAAGGTAAGTTTGCCGGCGAGGGACTGCAGAGCATCGATGAAGACGATGACATGCTGTCGGCGATGGCACGGGAATTGGTGGAGAGAAACGGCATCGGCGATACTGCCGACTCGGTTTGGAGGGCCCTCACCGCAGAACATCAAAAGCTGTTTCCAGGGAGATCTCATAGCGACGATGATGCCTCCTCCACCGATATGCCGGGTATTCCGCTGGACACTCAGCCTGAGCCCGCGGGTCTTGTTGAAAGCGCTATGGACGCGGGGTCTATCGTCGTCTTCGGACATCGACCGCAATCGTTGTCCGGTAAGAGGCGGCGCGGGAGGCCAGTTGCCCCGGAACAGGCGTCGTTGTTCAGTCTAAGTTGACGCCATTAAGAAACGGCGTTGGTTTCGTCGACACCTAATCGCGCCCAGTCTTCGGGTGGCCTTTTGATGCCCCACACATTGCCCGGTTCATCCAGCGCCAATCCCAGCAGCCAAAACTTCTCATACTCTCCAATCGAGATAGAGTTCACTACCCGTGCTGTGACGTTAGTGCTCGCGGGAAGACCCTCCAACCGCACTGCGGCTCCTATCTCTAGCGGACGACGGAACCGTACTGCACATCCCTGCGGGTTCACGAGGATTGCGAGACAGGGCTCCGAGAACGTGTGAATCGGATCCAGACTGGTGAGAGTAATCGGAATCTCGCAAGGAATTCGAGTACCACGCCGGGTCTGCGATTTATTGGGTGCCGAACTCATGCTTGCTTTAAGTGTTCGTCACCGCGCGATACATCCCCGCGAAGCGCATCTCTTGGGATTCCCGATGCCTCCCATTTTTCTCACCTTCACAAATCCAACTTAACACCAACAAGGAGGAAACAATTATGTCAGAAACTAGTACGCTCATTGGCTATGGCGGCCGAACGATTGGCCGCGAAGAACTAGCACTGGTGCCGACACCAGCCGCAACGGAAACACACTGCCCGGTCCCGCATCACGAGATCGTGCAAGCTCTGGTCGAGACGCTCGGGTTTCGCCACATCGGCGTCGTCCACGACGAGTACGCGGTTTCGCCAGACGGCATGAAAGCGTTTGGGGTTCTCGACCTCGAAACCGAGATGGCAGGGTGCCGTTTCTCCATCGGTTTGCGGAACTCCCACGACAAGAGCATGCGTTTGGCGATGACCTGTGGTTATCGCGTGTTCGTGTGCTCGAACATGGCGTTCGCCGGGGATTTTACGCCCGTGCTCGCCAAACACTCGAAGTCGTTCTCGCTCATCGATTGCATCTCGGTTGGCGTTGACCGAATGCAGCGAAACTTCGAGCCGATGCGCAAGCAGGTGGAAGCGTGGCAGAAAAGTGAATTGACGGACGTCGCTGCCAAGGTGGTCATCTACGAGGCGTTCGTCGAGGGCAGACTGGAAGCCCCGAAACACCTTGCCCGCACCGTGCATGACCTGTACTTCGAGCCGAAGTACGAGGAATTCCGGCCGCGAACGATCTGGAGTCTGTCCAATGCGTTCACGTCGGCATTCAAGGAACTCGATCCCATCCCCCAATTCAAGGCGACGGCCAAGCTGGGTGAATTCCTGGAAGCCCGGTTCTCACAATCGTTCTAGCCATTAGCTTGCCGACCAGGGGTGCAAGGCATCATTTAATCGCGCATCTCGCGACTTTCAACGAGCGAGATGGAGGTGGCTGCCGGGATCATCCATGGGCAGTGAATGTAGTCCACAATTTGCTCGATTTCTTGGCCGATCACCTTCATACGAATGACCGAGTATGAGGTCCATGTGTCAGCCCCGCGTTGGAGAACAATGAGCACCGGTTCCCCATCCACCTCGCCCAGCGCCAGTTTCCAGGGCCACGGCCATCGGTCGTAGTTGAAGAAGTATGGTGCGTCGGCAAACTTCCCGGCAAACCGATCGAGAACGTTGAGCCGGGCGTCGGCGCTGATCAATTCGCGCACTCCGTCCCAGTCGCGTCGATTAAAGCGATCCACATAAAGTTGCATGATTTGTGCTAGCTCGGGATCCGCACTTCGAACTGAAGGCGATGAAGCCGGAGACGAAGCCAATTTCGTCCGGCCGCGGTTGAGCGCTGCCTTAACGCCACCAACGGTGGAATCGACAAGTTCTGCAATCTCCTCCAACGAGTAATCAAATACGTAGCTGCCACTCAATTTGAGCCCGCGAGCGAATGGAACCACTTGCCCCGTGGTTCCATTTCCAGCCAGCAAGCTCTGTTGATTCCGTTTAATCGTTATCCTCTTTCGAGGATGTCTCTTGGTTCCGTTTACCACCGCTTCCAGAGCAGCAATTGCCTAGTCGATTTGACGACGCTGACTCTTCAACTCCCGCAGGATTTGGCGAAGATCAATCTCTGCCACGCTGCATCTCCATGTTTGCGTTCGGGGGAAGACCACAATGGACATGGCTTGAGGCACGTCAATTGTAACGCCAGATGTAGGCGCCACAAGTGGCTCGTGGGTGCGCATTCGCGTGGCAATTTCGTGCAGGGTCACCCACGTTTAGAAAGATCCGATTGAGATGTCGGCTCTGGGAAGACCCAGAAATGTCAGCAGAACAACCAGGTTGGCTTGCCTTAGGTCCTATTCCTCACGCAATTTCATCTCACGGGAACAGAGGCCGGCTCTTTGCCTCACGCTTTGCGTGACAAGACGACCAGCAGCGGTAAAGCTCTCTTTTTCGTAGGCAGTCAGCAGGCGGTTGATCTCATCTACCAGGGCCCGGAACTTCGTGGGATCCTTTTCAGTTTGGAGCTTCGCACACAGCTCGCGCCAGCCGGGTGGCTCTTGTTCCTGGACATGGGGCACCGCAACCCCTCCATTTGAGTGTGCAAAGGATACTCCTCCATCGAAAGGATTTCCACCATCATGAGGTCATTGCCGATCCTCACCTTCCACACACTGCTCAATATCGACTTCGGGACGCGGAATTTCTTAGCGTATTTGGGAGCGCAAGATACAAGGTTGCGGAAGCGACCTGACAGGGTGATTTGCGAGGAAGCCTATGCCTAACCCGGAAACGGCACGGAGAGTAACGCGGCTTCATGTCGACTACCGACTAAACGAGACGCTTCCGCGCCAGAATAGGAAAAGCATGGGGCTGACCCAGCGCCAGTCGAGCACCACGGGGAAAGCGACCAGCTTGCCAATATCGTGGATCCCGAAAACGCGGGCGCCGAGCACCAGTAAAAGACCGGCCAGGCTTAGGCGAGCCGCATTCTTGTAAAAGACATCGAGGCGGGTTGTAACTTCGGTGACTTGGTCCTCGTTTGTGCGCAGAAAACGATTCACTTGCCGGATCATGCCAGGGCCCTGAAGCCAGAGATGGAAATACTCGGCGGTTGTGGCGAGAACCGCATGGGGCGACATTTCGACGCGGAGGCGGCGTATCTGGCGCCTGATGAAGTAGCGCTTGAGATGACGTACGGAGTCGAAATCTGGGTCCAATTGCAGAATGATGACATCGGCGATGATGAGAGCCCGGTAATAGCGCATGGTGTTTTCCATGAGGCTGAAACCGTGCTTACGGATCAGTGCGACGTTGCTCAACAGCAGTTGCGCGCTGCCCTTTTCCCGCAACGACGATCCGCGGTTATCCACGTGATCCAGCCATTTTTGCACTAGCGCGCCGGCCTCCGCGCGGAACTCATCGATCTGGCGGCTCCTGTTGGACGGGACGACGGCCATTTCCCCCAACGCGCGAGCGGCCTCACTGACCTTGCGATCTTTCACGGCTAGAAAATACCGTTCCTGCAGATCTCGCAGCGTGTCATCCATTTCGCCGACGATCCCAAAGTCTACATATCCGACGACATTGCCCGGCTGAATTACGATATTGCCCGCGTGTGGGTCGGCATGGAAGGAGCCGACTTCAAAGATCTGCCGCATGCCAATTTCGAAAATCCGCTCGGCAAGCAGTGCGAAATTGATGCCGCGCGAGCGGAAGACAGAGAGCTTTTCTTCATCCTGATCGCGGATGGCGGACAGGATTTCGGTCATCCATGTGCCGGAGAGGAACTCCATCGTGAGTACGCGCGAGGAAGAGTAATCGTCATAAACTTTGGGCACGTGCATGATCCGGTAGTAGCGGCTCTTGGCAACGGCCCTGCGTATGTGATCGGCTTCGGTGCAGTAGTCAATCTCTTCCCGCAGAATCCTCTCGAGCTGCGTGATCTGCGGCTTTAGCTGGATGGAGCCGAGAAGGCCGAAAGTATCAAAGAAAAAGCTGAGGATCCGCAATTGAATCAAATCGGCTTTGATGATGGTGGACAGGCCGGGCCGCATGACCTTAACAGCTACTTCTTGGCCGGAGCGCAGAACGGCACGGTACACCTGGCCGAAGGAAGCTGCGGCAATTGTTTGTTCGGGAAAGAGTGTGAAGATTTCTGCAATCGGCCGCCCAAGATCAGATTCAACGATCCGCCGAGCCGTCTCGAAAGGGAAAGGAGGCACGTTCTCGAATAAATTTGAAAGTTCCTCGATGAACGGCGGAGGGATGAAGTCAATGCGCATCGCTAGAATCTGGCCAAGCTTGATCCACGTTCCTGACGCACGTTCGAGAAACTGGCGCAAGAGGAGTGGCCGAGGATCCTTGTGGATCCATCCAGCGCGCAGAGCAAGGCTGGCCCATAGCCAGTGGAGAACGGCCATCCAAAACAGCCAGCCCACAACGTTCCACCGCCACAAGATCATGAAAGCTGCTTCGATCGCATTTGGTTCGTCTGGCGATTCTTGCCCGGGGCGCCTACCCGAGGCAGACTCCGGCGACGCCGGGATAGAGGAACTCGGTGTGGCAGCGGGCATCTATGCCTTCGCTTCGGAATCCTTCCGTTTGGATTTCTTTAGAACGTCCTGTAGGTCCTCTTTGAGTTGCTGAAGGAGGACGTCCAGGTCCGCAGCAGAAAGCGTATGGTCTTGCCGCTTCGCTTTCCTGTGTTGGGCTTCAAAGCTGATGCGGAAGTCTTCTAGCACTCGATCCAAGCGCCCGTGCCTCCCCCCAATTCCTGAAAAACCGCCGCCAAATTGGAGAGCAGAGAACGGCGAAGGCATTGGAAACGGCGCGCGAGCAAAAGCGAATGGACTGAACGCGGGGCTGGGTATCTTGTCAAGTTGTTCGACGAGGTCTTCGTCGAGCGCCTGTTCGATGCGCGTCAGCACTTCCGAGACGATTTCCCGAGTATCCTTTAGCACATCTTCTCTCGCATCGTCATCCCCCAGCCACGCCCGTTCCCATTGTTGGGCTGCGAGCATGGCGCTAGCCGCCGCAAGTCTGTTCAAATCCCGGTTGAGTTGTCGTTCATCTTTCATTTTCGATGCCTCCCAAGTTCTATAAATGAAGAGGAGTCGCCCTCCTCTTAATGTCAGCGTGTCCGCCGCAGTACGTAGCAAGCCAGCGCCTTCAGCCGGCGGCGGTAGATTTCATCCATGCCGAGGTCATCGGCAATCTTCAACGCGCCGTCCCGAAGTTCGGTAGCCAGACGTCGGCACTCCTCCAGAGCTCCGGTCTCTTCGAGCACCCCGACAGCTTCTTGTAGTTCGGACTGTACATGCGTGCCACTGCGCAGAATCTCCAGCAACCGGGCGCGGCGTGCCCCTTCCGCACGCTCCAGTGCGAGGATGACTTGCAGCGTGAGCTTGCCTTGGACGATATCCTCCGCGACTTCCTTTCCCCAATGCTCGTCGGCCGGTTTTACATTCAGCAGGTCATCCACGATTTGGAAGCCGAGCCCAACCTGCTCCCCAAACGCAGAGAGTTTAGCCACTTCGGATTCCGGAACGTCTGCGGTTAGTCCGCCGATTTTGAGCGGCAGACGATAGGTGTAGGAAGTGGACCGATGCACCACCTGCTGCAGGTATTCACCGGGGAGGCAGTTCGTCTTTTCTTGCCAGGGCCAGATGCAATCCACGGTGGTGCCGAGGCCGGTGACGAAATGTTCCCATGCCAGCTCTTCAATGAGCCGTGACGTGATTCGGGAGCCGAGCGATTCACGGTCGCGCCATACGACTTCGAAGCCGAGGTTGAGCCACTCCGATCCGACGGCGCCGGCTACTAGCATGCCAACTTGCTGGTGCGCCGTAAGGTCACCACGCCGGTATGTCGAGTCGTCGGCAACGTCGTCCAGAATCAAAGAGGACGAATGGATGATTTCCGCCAGAGCAACCTCACGGGGACGCGTGCGTGGGTCACGGCCATAAGCCTCGAGACACAGGCACACAAGGTACGGCCGCAACATCTTGCCCGACCTTCTTAGATAGGAGCGGAACGGGGCCACACAGGCCGAGTGGAGCAGGTCGCGGTCCACGTGACCATTGTCAATGCCAAGTGTCCTGGGAAACGCGTCGGGATGAGCCAACTCATCGATAGTCGCGGCGATGGATTCCCGGCAATACGGGAGCCATTGGGTATAGTGCTCGCCCAGCACGGGATCCATGTCACGCACGAAATCGGTGCTGAATTCACTTCGCACTTGCGGCCTCCCGTTCGGTCGTCAGTTTCGCATCCACAGCGCTTTCGAGAAAGTCCAAGAAAACCGCTTGCAGGGACCGCGGCAACCCTTGTGTACATTGTTCGGCCTTGTCGCGCTCTGCTTTGGCGAGGGCCAGCCAGCGGCCTATGTTTTCGGAACCGTCGAAGGGACCCGCGTCACGACGATCAGGCGCGTGGTTGGGACCCATCAGGAAGTGTCCCGGCTCAAGCGAAGCACCGTCGTCGCCGCGCCACGTCTCACACTCTGCCGCCAGATGATAAGCGATTCCGGCACAAGCGGAGGCTTCCTGCAACTGAGCTGCGAACGTACTGATCGGCGCAGCCGCGGCAATCGCGCAGTCGGCAGAGAGGACAAAGCTTGCCGAACTAACGAAGTAGCGCAGATAGGCAAGATAGGAGCTTTCGTCCATGAGTGTTTTCTTCGTCTCCCAACGGAACAGGTTATATGCTGCTCCTGCCGCGCCTTGCACCGTCACCCGGCCGAACCGGTAAGCGAGCCAGGTCTTGGCGTCTGGGGAAAGAGACGCAGCGTGGCGGATAACCAACGTGGGCGCATACTGTCGTGCTGTATAGGAAACTGTCGCTATGACCGCAAAGGGAATTTCTCCCGCTGACTGCGCTTCGGCTGCGGTGCGTCCGTTGCGAAACCGGGTCAGCATTATGCTGGTGAGGAACTGTAACTCGAGAGCTGCCAGAACGGCGTCCTGCGAGGCAGCATCGATATCTGCCGCCTGCATCAGGCCTGCCGCGAGAATCGGCCGCCAGCGTTCCGGGTGCTTGTCGAAGATCTCGTACAGAGGGTCGAGGAAGCCATCCTGCATCGCATCAAGGTCCCACACAAAGCGGCTTTCTCCAGATACTTCCCGCAGCCATTCGTTGGTAGCTACTCGAGGGACCCAGCGCGCGAATGCTCGATTGGATAAGAGTTGCAGTTCGGAAAAGTCGATGACGGCGCTCATAACGTAAGTCCACTCTTGGAAACGATAAATGGGGATGAAGAAAGTTTGTCGATGCCTAGAGCGATGGCAATCACGCAGCCTCCATACAAGAGGTAAAGGTGTGATGCCAGTTGGCGGTCCTTCAGACGAACGTACCACTCGACTATGACCGACGAAGCCACAGCGTTCGGTACCAGGATCCAGTAGGAAGGCGGGAGCACTCCCCCGACCAAGCTCGCCACCGCGACAAGGCATGCAGCCGCGTTGACCAAGTGGAGGATCAGGCGCGCCGTTGATTCCCCGAGGGAGATGGGAATGGTACACACCCCCGCCTGCCGGTCACCGCGAAGGTCACGCAGGTCCCAAAGCAGCTCGACAAAGAAGACGAGCAGAAACGATATGAGAATCACGAGCGGCACGAGTCGGTTCAGCGGCACTTTCAAATACACGAACGGAGCGAGGATGAGACCGGCTGACCACAGCAGCGCGGAATAGGCATTCTTAAGCCATGGAACGCTCTTGATGCGAAATTCTCGGCCTGAAGGCAGCCGGATTTGTAGGCCGTAGAGCAAGCCCAGGCAATTTGACAACGTCCCGAAAAGCACCATGCGCCAACCGGCGCGAAGTGCCAGCCAGAACGCTATGAGTGAGCAGGCGAGAATCCCTATCTTTATCCACGAGGAGCCGGGGCGGAACACTCGCCCTTGCTCCGGATAGTTGAAGACATCCTCGGCCTGGTCCGTGATCATGTTCACCCAGTATCCGGCGAGCGTATGCAGCGCGATCATCACATAATAAGACAGCGGCAGAGGCAGTCGGAGAGCCATCTGCCAGAACAGCGTAAGAGCCACAGGCAACACGCTCACGTGGAGCCGATTGCTGAAGATCACCCACGCCATTTTGGACAAAACCTTCATTGAACCTGCTCCAAGATGGAAAGACTCTACTAAGCCATCAGGCAAACCCGTGAGCCTCCGCAGGCGCGTTCAACTAGTCTGCACATGCGCTGTGCCCTTCGACTTCCGAAACCCTCCCATCCGCATCGGCTAGCAGCCGTGTGCCAGGGACCATTAGTCCAGAGAGTGCCTCCAGCAGACGGCCGCGGACACGCCCATCGATTATGAGGGTCTCGATACCCGCACGCGCGGCGACGAACCCAGCCGCGAGTTTTGCCGCCATCCCTCCGCTCACATCGTCCGTTGGCTGAATCCACTGCGCCAAACCCGCGTCGGCGGGGTCAATCTTTTCGACCAGCGTGATCTGGCGGGCTTGGTAACGCATTAGCCCCGGTGTGTCCGTCGCTAGGATCAATCGTTCTGCCCCCAGTTCGACCGCCAGCCGCGCCGCCATGGCATCCGATGAACAGACCGCAAAATCCCGTAGATGATCAAGAACAATCTCGCCAGAAATAACGGGAACCATTTCGCGCTCGACGAGACCCAATACCGGACCGGCGTTGCAATAAGTGATCTCGCCTGCTCGCGTCTCAAACAGAGCCGCAGCGCTGAGACCGTAGACATGAACTCCTGCCTGCGACAAGACACCCAACACCCGGCCCCGAAGAACGTGCAGCTGCGACGATACCCCGGCGATCACACCGCCGCGCGACTGCGGAAGGAACCCATCCTCGTAGCCGTATTGGCGTGCTGGCGGCTTACCGTAGGAACCGGTGCCGTGCAGTAGCACAACGGGTCCACAGTAGTGCGCAATCTCGCGAGCTAGCCGCCGCGCCAACCCGGTGCGGAATGTGGCGGTCCGGTCTTTGTGGGTCAGCAGACTGCCGCCCAGTTTGACGACTTGGATTCGACCTTTAAGCATACGAAGAGGCAGCAGCTACTGCGCGGGCGGAATCAACAAATCTTCTGACTAAACTTGGGTCAATGACAGTATTGCGGTCGGCCGAGCGACACACGCAACCGCGCACCCCAATGAGGTCCACGTCGAGTTGCTGGAGTTCGCTCAAGTGGTCGAACCGAATCGATCCCGCCAGGGCAACCTTTAGCCCCGCCTCGCGGGCTCCCGCGGTGAAGTCCCTCAACTCCGAGAAGGAAAGGTTGTCAAAGAGAGTCTTTCCATCCTTGATCGCCGTATCCACCATAACGAAATCGGCTCCCGCGTCGTGGGCAACGCGAATCAGTTTGAGGCATGGAAGGCCGTCAAAGCGCCTGTAATCGGCGTAGCCCGCGGCGACAACGTACGCTTCTGGCGCAGCATCGCGGCATGCGCGCGTCACCGCCTTCATCAGCGGCAGTGCTTCGTCGTAGTCACGGACGCCGAACAGGCCCGCCTTGATGTAGTTGACCCCCGTACTTGCCGCACCCGCCGCCGCCAATGCGGCCGTCCCCGGCTTGTTGGGCAAGTCCCCAAGCGTCGCGCTGAAGGCCACATTCTCGCCCCTCAAAGACGTGATGATGTCCCTAATAACCCAAGGAAAGTTCGCTCCCAAGGAGCCTTCCTTCACATTCTTGATGTCGACAATATCGGCTCCACCTGCGCAAACGGATCGCGCCTCTTCTACGGAAATCGGGCTAATCAATACTTTCATAGTTAACCTCCAGGCAACTTGGGTAGATTCTTCACCTGCCGCTGATCTTTGTTACGCTAATCACGCAATCAATGCCGAATAGTCCTGATCTCCTATGTCATCCGCACGCCGGGTAACGATTTGCGTTAGTAGGTGCGCCAATGGCAAATCGACGCCGGCCTTTCGAGAAAGCCCCTGCAACAAGGTCATGTCTTTCCCCAAATCTCGCAGGCTAAACCGTGGACGGAAATCCTCCGCCAAAGCGCGGGCACCCGCTCTCTCGAAAAGCGGCGAAGCCAAGCCGCTTGTTGCTACTGCCGACAAAAATAGTTCACGAGAAAGCCCCAGCTTCTCCAAGAGATGAAGCGACTCAGCAAGCGACTGAGTCATGGCTGAGAGAAGAAGATTCAGGGCAAGTTTGGCGGAGCAGCCCGATCCGTTCGGGCCGAAGTGGTAAATCCGCCCGACGTTTTCGAGTACCGCGCGAAATCGCTCCAGAACACAGGCGTCCCCACCAACCAGCAGGCCAAGCGTTCCACGCTCAGCGTCGTGAATACTACCGCTCATCGGTGCATCCAGCATCTCGATCCCGAGCCTTTTCACGCGTTCCGCGATGGCCCGCGAACTGTCAGGATCAATTGTGCTCAAGTCTGCCACGACAAGTCCGGCGCGCCCCGATGTACAAACGCCAGCGGGTCCCAAAAGCACATGCGCAACATCCTGAGGGCCTGTAACAACGGTAAAAATCAGTCCTGCTCGATCCGCCACAGCTGCAGGAGAATTCGCAATCGTCCCACCGAGTTGCTCTAATTGTGAGCTTCGGCCGGGTGTCCGATTATGGGCCAAGACAGGGAACCCCAACCGCTGCATTCTGCAGGCGATGGCCAACCCCATCCGTCCCAATCCGATAAAACCCACGGGATTCACGGCGTGAATACCTCCACGGCCTTTAGAACTGATCTGGCGCGACTTCCATGATCACTGGTGACCGGTTGTCTTTGGGCCCCTGAAATCTGACGACAATAATGCCTTCGACAGTGCGAGACCTCGCAGGATTCGTACACTGCCACGCGCAGACGCGGCGCGTAACGGATCTCGACACACTAATCCTCTATCTAGGGAAGTCGGCGAGCAGAAACCCCCTCGGATGAGAAGCTCAACCATGCTTCATCCTTCCTTCCATTTGCCGAATTGCGGTAAAAGATATGCCTCCACTTTGATAAATGTCAAGAGCAAATGCGAGAACGCGTTGTCCTATTTGCGTGTCATGGAAAAAGGGGGACTGTCGCTTATACAGGACATAGCAGACGGCAGCGTTGGTTATATGAGGGCCTGCATGATTTGCATTTTCCATTTCTCTTTCGGCACCGGCGCACATGGCGCTTCACAGTACTTGGATTGTGCTTCGGCGGATTCGTCTTGAGCGTAACCGGCATCATACTGGCACAGAGGTACTTGAAAAGAATTTTCAAGCAAAGGCTTTATTCCAAAACCGCTCTTCCAAACGGTGCGACGTACAGAGGCGCCTTGAAATAACATCTGCAAGAAACCCGTTGCATTCGGGAGCGACGGTGCTCGAACCGGCGGCCACCTGCCTGACATGCCAGAGTTCTGAGTTTGCCCCTAAGAGCGTGGACAGGCGACGGTCCATCACAATCTTCTCTGAAGAGCGTCCTCTTGATTAGGTAAGTGTTCCTACGGAGTGGGAACCAGCTCTGGCGGGCCGGGGATGAACGGGTCACATGTAAGAGCAGTGCTGAGCTTAACTTGGCAATATTGTCCCAGGCGTGTTCACTCCGGTGCTGGCAAAGCACTCTAAGTCGTTCTCGCTGATTGATTGCATTTCTGTAGGCGTCGATCGTATGCAGCGCAACTTCGAGCCGATGCGAAAGCAGGTCGAGGCTTGGCAGCCCATCCACACCAAATTAGCATCCACTAGGATCGCTGTAGTGCGGCCCGTGAAGTCACGTCCAAGGCATGCGCGATCAGGTTATGGACACTCTTCGCGAGTTCGACGACTTCACCTTCACCGCGGAGTTCGAAATCAATCCGATAATTTCCCGACGCGGCGTGATCCACGGCTTCTTTGAGATCAAGCAAGGGCTTCACCACTTGGCGAGGCAGTACAAAGCTGATCCAAATGCTCAGCAGAAGGGTAAGCAAAGAAACTATGCTGAGCACCCATTCCGCACGATAGAGGAGATGGTCGGGCGTCCTCGTGATCTTGTTGAACACAAACCCAGCTTCGGCTTTCCAGTTCGGACGCTAGTTGCAGCACCTGCTGGCTTGAGGCTTGGAGACCGGGCGTGACCCGCCGTAATGTGGGGTCTCCCGCCTCCAGGGTCTTGGCGATCTGGACGTCGAAGGAATTAACCTGACTGCGAAGATCCTCGATGAGCTGAGTTCGAGTCCTGTGCCTGGCCTGCTTTAGGAGGTCATTCAAATCTCTTTCATACGCGCGGACTACCTCTTGAGTGCGCTCTATTGGAGTACCACCAGGGTTTTCTGCCTGTGACACCGCATCCGAAAATTGTCGGCCATACAGTGTGGCCTTTTCGAGCGCCTGCTGGGTTGCAGACTGTTCTCCGGGTTCAAGATCTCGAATCTTTCCCAGAGCCTGTGTCACTCGGGCGAGTGACTCACGGTTCGCTGTAAGGTATTCCGGATCGCGAAGCAGGAAGTAGTTCCGCTCAGCACGGCGTGCGTCAAGCATTTCAACGGATACCTGCTCAGCCAGCCTCGCAACTGGAGCGTCTACGCTCACGATGCGGTCTACAATCAGACCCATCCTGAACAAGTAGTAAACCGCGAGAAGAATGACGGGTACAAGAATCAGTCGTACGATGGCCAGACTATAGGCAACTCTTCGCCGCAGGGAGCTACCGGGAGAAACTATCTTGAACGATTTCCGCAATCCTAGTTCCACGACGCCCTCCACTGGAAGATTTTCGCATGAAGGTGTCGCCAGAACGATGTCATTACTGTTAGTTCGCACTTCGAATCCACCTTTCGTCGTCGGCTCGACGTTGCAGCTCGCGTTGAATCTGCTCTAACTCGACAACATCGTTCGTGGTGAGTACGATCTCGCCCGCGAGGATCACGCAGGCCATGTCAATGAGGGTTTCCGTCGGGATGTTTGTCAGTTGTCCGAGCTTTTGCACCAGCCTTACGGCTCGAAGAATCGCTACATGGGAGTGTTTGTGCAAATCGAATGCCAGAGGCTGAGCACCCCAATTGCCGACAAAATCATGCCTTATGGGTCGCGCGCATCTGCCGCAAGACCAAATGTGGGCACTGGCCCAATCCGGGCAGCATGAGGTGAGTCATGGGCGTGTGAGATGGGAGAGCTGCTATGTATTTACGGAGGGAGCCATCAACCAAACTTCAGAGCGGCAGCGTGACACACGTTGTCACACTCGGAACCGCCGATGACAGTTTCGACATGTGGTCATGAGCTCCATGCCGGCGTTCGCGAGCCAAAGGCCGGTCAGTGTGATCGGTAGTCCTTATTATTAGTGATGCCGAGACCTCTCATCTTGTTCTGCAGGGTCGTCCGCTTCAGACCCAGACCCTCGGCCGCTCGCCGCCGCTTGCTGCCGCACCATGACCGTCGTTGTCGAGAACGACCAAGGGATCAAAATCGCGCCGTTGCGTGGGCCGGCCACTGCCGCGTAGGCAGCATCGTGAAATTATCTTTTCTGTGAATCGCTTTGTTGAGCCTCGAGATATCCAACCGGAAGGAGGCAGAGGACCATGCAACATCAACCATTGTTCTGCGACTTTTGCGGCTTCCTCCAAGTTTCACAGGAGTACCCGATCGACCGCACAGGCATCAGCTGGTACGCATGTCCGGCATGCGCCACACTGATTGACACCGAGAGTTGGGACAGCTGATAGAGCAAGGCGTAGCGGCATGAGCCCAGATGCGCTCTGTCGAGGACGACGAGGGCCAGTACTTCGAAAGCAAGGTCAGCCCCGTCTTTGCCATGGACGCGGACCCTGTCGCGTCTGCTTCGCCATCATTGTCACATTGTCCCAGCCGTGTTCACCCCAGTACTCGCCAAAGATTCGAAGTCGTTTTCACTCATCGACTGCACCAGCCGGCAGGCGAAAGTTCTCCCGCCATTCATGCAGGCCCCAATTTCCGCAAACGGGATTGTCCTTGCATGAAACTTGCTTCTTATGTCTCCTTGCCGTGCGATGCCCGCAGTTCAATCGTGCAGTTCCTGCAAGTCGTGCAGGCAATGTCCGTTGGGCTTGCCATCGGTACTTGGGAAGATCAAGTAATGGGAACCGTGGTTCTTCCGCCGTTTCTTGAGAGCGGCAATCACGTCCTTCGTCAGCCGAAGCGTTCTCTCCTCGTAATCTTTCGGTGCGAAACGCGACGCGCGTGCCCTCCGCCTGCTGCCATTCAATCTCCGGCACCAGAAACTAGTGTGCTTCGAGAGATCTGCGATTAGCGTGCCACAAGGATGCTGGTTGAGATACGAGACGGAATTCTCGGTAATCACAACCGAGCGTCTGCATAGCGATCCTCAGTGGGCTCATTTCGCGCGCAACAGGCATAACTATCGCCATCCTTCGGGACCGAGACGTTCACCGGCAGCACGAACCGCGCGTTCGATTCCACCATCTGCTCCCGTGGCCGGGTCGTTTAATGGGAGTGCCTCGAAAAGCAAATCAAGTAATTCCTTGCCTGCGGGACATGAATCCATCGAAGGAAGCCGGCGTTGCACCGTTTCGACGACTCGTCTCAAGGAAAGCTTTCCGGCATATGCCAGTGCCGCCAGTCGGCGCTCCTGCGGATCGGTCGATTGTGGTGTTAGAACCTTCCGATCTTGGAGCAGCGGCAGACTCGCATCCGCCCACTTGATGAGCACCGTAAGTCGCAATTTGTCGAGTTCCATAATGAGCGCACGAAAGGCCATAAGAGATATGCGGGAACGCGAAAATGCGGGAGAACTGAGCCAGCGCTTGCGATAGATATCCAAAAGGCCCTGCGCATGGGCCGGTGCGATGGGCATGCTGTGCACGTTGCTGTGAGCATGAGCGAACTGAAGAAAGTTTTCGAGAAAGACATCCACAAATGGCCTTAGCGCCGCAGCATTGCTTCGGTACAGCGGGGCAAGATCGTGATCCTTGAAGTTGCTTTCGCTTTCATCCACTGGTACACGGCCAGTAAAGTTCAGGTAATGAACAAGCTCGGGCGGCAGATGAAAATCGTGAAACACAAGGCTGTCGAGATTCTCAAGTTGCCCTGCAACAAGATCAAGCGTCTCGATCAATTCGGCGTCACCTTCGCCTGGAAAGTCGAGGATCAGAAAAGCATGAGTCCAGATACCGGCCCGATGAGCGTCTTGAAGAACGCGCGGTATGATTGAGGCGTGAACGCCTTTCTTCATTCGGTTCAGAATTTTCTGCGAGCCGCTCTCGACACCAAATAAGAGTCCAGTCAGCCCCGCCGCTGCAAGTTTCTCCAGGAGGCGTGGAGTCATGCAAGGGTGGATTCGAGCATTGCCATGCCACTTCATCTTGAGTCCCGCATCCAACACAGCGTCTGCGAACCGTTCCAGCCAGGCGAGGTCTCCGTTGAGCAATGAGTCATTGAATCGAAAGCTCAGGGGCTGTCCGTAGGTGCGCAAGCGAAGTTGGATCTCTTCGATGACATTCTCGACAGAGCGCAGGCGAAACCGCTGCCACATCACAGTCTCAAAACAAAAGGTGCACTTCGCGGGACAACCACGGGAAAAGACGATCGGCAGGGTGTTTGGAAAAGTGTAGGCATCGAGCGGAAACCCTTCAAAGGAAGGTGTTGCGATTGTATTGATGTCGACGAGACTTCCATGGGCAACCGCATCGACGATTCCCTTTGGTGTGACGACTACAGTACCCGGAATGTGGATATCTAGACCAGACGTGGCTGGTCGGTCGTTCCAATCTCGGACATATGCAGCAATCTGCCGAAATGGTCCTTCTCCTTCTCCGACGACTGCAAAATCGAATAGTCCTTCCTCCAGAAATCGTGCATCCCGATGTAAGAAAATCGTCTCCGGCCCTCCCACCACGATTACGCTTTGAACCCTTTCCTGGCGCAGACGGCGAGCGAGCAACAATGCCACAAGCAGACTTTCTTCATGAATACTGATCCCAACAATGTTCGCACGTTCGTCGATCACCCGGGCAGCCCATTCTTGGGTCAGATGTTCGAGTTGCTTGAACTCGCATGGATACAACGCACGGAGAGCAGCAGAGATTTCATCGGTGCTTGTTCGCCTCAGCGGAGAAGCATGGCCGAACTTGTCCACCAGCAGACGCACTGAACAGTAAGCCTCACGATTTGTCGAAAACAATCCGATGTTGAAGTCGAAGAGACGGACTTCGTAGCCTGCCGCTAGCGCCTCACCTGCAAGGTATGCGGGCCCAAGCGGTGGCGTCGTCGTCCAGAAGATCGGAGGTTGTATAAGAACGACTTTCAATAGGATCTGCCCTTCGCTCAAATCAAGTCTTGCTTCTTACACATGATGAGCGGCCGGCGCCCGCGATCCATTATTTCGACAGTCCAGCCGAAAGATTGAATCGACGCCATGACCTCTTCAATAGCGTGAAAAAATGGCTGGTTCCGGACCTCCCATTCGATAACGGCTGCCGAAGCGCACGACGTCACGCGTGTGAGTAGTGGATTGATATTGGGCACATGATGCAGTATAGCCAGCATCAAACACAAATCGAAATCCTCGCAGGCGCCTTCGTAAAGTCACCTTCTACGATTTGCATGCAGGTCGCCCCGAAGATTTTCTTGATGAATCGAGCTTGAGCGCACGCAAGTGGAGATGCGTCGACGCCCACAACTCGAGCGGCGCCGAGTTTGATGCATTGCAGCGAAAAGTAACCGGCATTCATTCCAAGGTGGAGGACTCGGCGACCCCTCACATCTGGAAAAAAGACCGCATGCGCTCCCATCGGCGCGTGTTGGAATGGGCAAGCAACGATGTCTTGATGCCGCCCGGAAGTTCGATCTGTTGATACCACGGACCAAGTGCAAGAATCGACATTTCGGTCGGAACGTGACCGGTCGCAAGTGATGCAACCTGACGAGCTCGATTTTGCGCTGTGTGCTCTCTTGCGGAACGTTGCCTGGCATCTGGTGGGATTGGAGAACCGGCATCCCTGCTTCTGCACTGTGGATGTGTTCAAGTGAGCTTCGTGTTCGTCTCGATGGTACACGGTTTACATGGTGACCTGCCTCGACGAGCAGCTGTACCGCGTGTGGACCGATGAGCCTTGTCCCGCCGACCACAAAGACGCGCATAGGCACCTGTGTTAGGGTCGAGTTCTCCGGCGGCGGACGCTATACGTGAGGTAGTGGAGACCTGGTTGCTCAGCGGTGAAAAAACAAAAAAAAGTGCGGGTTGGACCTTTCGGATGTACACTGCGGGGCAACGAAGGAATCCGAGACGCGACTCCAACCTCTTGTGGGGAGGATCACTTGCCGGGACCATACATTCATATGAGCGCGATGCGGGCCACCGCCGATGCTCTGAGCCGCACGCCTTTTGTACCGTCAGCCAGCGACCGGATTAACCCCAGATGGACCGGGATGGACACAGTCCAGCTTGGACAGCTCATGAAGGATCATCCCAACTTCGCGAGCCTGGGCGCCATCGGGCCCGATCTGTTCTTCTTTCTGCCTGACTTTCGGGACCAGGGCAAAATTGAACTTTCCAGCATTCTCGTCGTCATACTTCGATTCCTCGAAGGGCTCTATGCCACTCTTGATCCTTTCATTTCCAAATACGAGAAATACCTGGGTCCCGTCGGTGAGGACACCGGCGAAGAAATCAGCAGGCTGACCGGAGGTCTCTCAGAAACCGTTGGTAACATTGCGGGCGAGTTAAGTTCAATCCTCATCACTGCACTTGAAGACTTTGTTACGCAGCAGGGCGACATCTTCTCGTTTTTCTCGTTGGGTCACAACAAAGGTTGGGACGAGCAGGCCTTCCTTTGGTCGGATATGCTGCACTACCGTAAAACCGGCCAATTCGGACGATCTTTGTGGACCAGAGCGAACCTAATCAAAGATCCAGTAGCCGCGGATCAGACACGCGCGTACGTACTTGGATACCTCACGCATCTGGCTACGGACGTGACCGGGCATGCCTTGGTCAACTCCATTTCAGGCGGACCGTTCCGGTTGCACTGGCAGCGGCACCATTTGGTCGAGAACCACATGGATGCCTTCTGGTATCTGGCCGACCCTGCAAAGCCTGGAGGCGGCAACCAGTATCCGCAGTTCACCGAATCTGCTCTCTACTACGATATTACGTTCAATGAGTCTGGTAATCCCATTCCACGCCCCGCTTATCCGACAGGAAATACGCTGCGCGAGAACTATACGCGTCGCCGTTTGCTGGACGCGGACTCGGCGATTCCCGATGGGCACCCGCTGCCCAGTCTCCTGATTGACACAATGACGGAGATCTTCTACGCCGATGGTAAGCACCCTAAGATTCTGCGCGACGACGATGGGAAACCCTCCGAGGAATTGATTAAGCAGACCTATGACCTGCTGTTCCGTTTCCTCAAATTCACGACGGTTGATGGCTTCGGGCACGAACCGCCCGACTTGCCGCAGGTGTGGCCCAACCTCGATTTTCCTGTTTTCAGCGATCCTCATGAGGACGCGCCAGGCGGGCCTGGCGGTGGGGGTGGCGGCAGCAGTGGAAACTGGTGGGACGATTTCCTCGACTTTATATTGTCTGTTATTAAGGTGATTCTCTATGTTCTTGAGGTAGCGCTTTGGTTAGCCACGCTTCCATGGGCTCTGCTGGCCGACCTGGTGACGTACCCACTCCGCCTCGGGCTTTACTATGCGCTTGAGCTTCCGCTGTTCCACATGCTCAAGAGTTTTCGCCTGGTCCTGGTGATGACCGGATACTTTGCGCCCATGGAAGATGAAATCGCGTTTGGACTCGTGCACGTTGGGCTGCCCGATGCAACAACGTTTGATGGCGTTTTGCATGCGGTCGATAACGTCTTCCCGAATCTGGGACCCGCACCGCAGCTCGACGATAACCCTTTCCGGGACAAGAACGGGTATCCCCGGCAGCACCCAGATGACGAATACCGGCACCCGTGGGACTACCCCGCTGACAGCATTCCCGTGGAGAAGAGCGGGACTACGGCTGGCCCTTATCCGCGCGGCGCCACCCCTAGTATTCTCTTCGCGAACGCCGCAGCGGATGCCACGATCCGGGAGCGACTCGAAGCGTCTAAAACGCCAGCAGAGGTCGACAAGGTCGATCTCGACCTCAAGGCGCACCAACACCTAGGAGACCCCGTCAGCTTCTCGCAGTACCTGATCTGGCTGGAATCACGTAACAACCCCCAAGCCCGTGGCGTGAAGGTCCCACTCGTGGATTGGAACCTCGATGCCGACCGTGGGTACGGTTATCACGACTGGGATTGGAATCGTCACGGTCCCGCAGATCGGCGAGATCCGGAAGGCAACGGCTATCAGGCTCCTTGTACTTGGCCATCTCAATCGGACGATCCGTCCCAGAATTTCAATCCTGACGTTGCACTACAAATCCACTTTACCGAAGTGACTGATCCGGGCTGCCAGTCGATCATAGATTCGTTTCTGGTCTCCGATGCAGTCGGAATCTCTCCACCGCTTGGCCAAACCGGTCCGAACGTCTTTAACTTTGGACCGACCGCCACAATCATTGGAGGCACCGACTGGCTGGGAAGGATCACACTGACAGCACCGGCTGCCGATAGTCCCTTGACAGTCACTCTGAAGAGTGGCAATCCGACATTGCTAGCCAGTCCCGCGTCCAAGGTTTTCGCTATCGGCGACCGAGTACTGGAAATCCGCGGGAGCAGCATGGCAACCCTCACCAATACGGATGTCACTATCACGGCCTCCGCCGGCGGCGCCAGCAAGTCTGCCGTGGTGCACGTGGTGCGACCGCCGGATCCGCCGCGGTGACGGTGAAAGGAAGTGGTGAAAACCGTGCATGAGAAACAGCCGAAGGGCTACCGGTGTAGCTGCGCATGCCACCGCGAAGTCAGAATACACGTTGCCGCTCGTTGCGATTGCGGTAAGCCGATCACGCCTCTCACGCAGGAGCAGAGTGCCCCCGAGCCGCCGGATTGCTACCAGCCGCCGCCCAAAAAGAAGTGCTGCCCGCCGCCGTGCAACCCGCAGCAGCCGGGCGTAGTCGATCTTCCCCAGACCCCTCCTCCCACCGTCCAGACAGCGCCTCAGCGTCCTGAGACAGTAGGTCGTCCCCCCATCGGGGACCCGACGGAGATTCCGTGGTTCCGTGGTCAGGTGCGCAATATCCTGAAAAATGGACCGGTTTTCGGACCCCGCAAGGACGAGTTCCTGCCATTTCTGTTCATCCGCGCTAAGGCAGGAGATCGCGGTGGGAGGAAGATCAATGGCGAGTTCTGGGAGTCACCCGATATCTATGTCGCACCCAATCTGGAATCTTCGATCGCACCTCTGATGCCTCCAACTGTCGGCGGTGTGGCGCAGGCCAGCGCGCCGAATACGCTTTACGCTCATGTCTGGAATACGGGCAAAGCGCCGGCGTACCGTGTGAGAGTGGAATTCTACTGGTTCGATCCGAGTCTGGGGATCTCCCGCTCGGATTCCAATCTGCTTGGCGCAGCGTATGTAGATTTGGGAAACCGATATTCGCACCTTGCCGACTGGACCGTCATGAATCGGTCGTACGGGAGCTTCCTGAGTAAGGGATGCCACGCGATCGTAAAATGTCCCGAAACGTGGGTTCCAAAATTCTTGAACGGCGGGCATGAGTGCCTCGTGGTGCGCGTTTTCGAGCCTTTCATGGACGGGGTTTCGCCCGATGAATTTTCTGCGGCATCCAATCGTCACGTCGGTCAAAGAAATATCGCTGTAGTCCAGGCAGCATCGCCGGCCAGTATCGACATTGCCCTTAATCTGGGTTATCTGCCGATTGCCACGGACGCCGAAGTGGAGGTTGTTCTGGAGGATCCCGCCACCATGGAATGGTTGAAGCTGTACACGGGCAAATCCTCCCCGGACTTGCATACTCCCCAGCAACCAGTGGTGGCTGGACTTCTTCCCGCCACGTTGCTTCGAAGCCGCGTACCAAAGATCAGCGACTTGCCGTTTGAGTGCAGGAATCCGCTCCTGCAAAGGACAGAGCGCGTCCCTCGGGGCTGCGATCCCTTGTCGATTTCGTTCCACGCGAGCGCCGCAAATCTTAAGGCGAAGGAAGCTCAGGTGTTGCGAGTCCGTCAGCGTGTTCAGGGAGAGATTGTGGGTGGCTACTCGATTGTGCTCATAGGAAAACCTTCGAGTCCATAAAAATAGAAAGGTAACAGAATTATAGGTCCAATGGATAGTGATCGTGGCTCAAGGTTGTCTAACTGAGAGATTCTCGGTTATCTATCTTGCCCTGATTATCACTTCGGATCGGAGTCAGGCGATAACGGCTTTGCAGATATGGAAACAGACCGACAAGGTCATCGCGAGGGACTGCTCCCACAAACTCGCAACCGAACTGAAGCGGCTCCGATCCTCGAGTCATGGCGAAGCTGAGCACTTCGCGGGCCCGCACTGAGTGAAGCTGGGAGACATGAATCACTCCCTGCGGCTTTGCTCTCTCCATCAATTGGGGAAGAGCTGGGTTGAAGCCAGATTCGGGATCGAAGTGCTCGGTCATGGCAAATACCGCTAAGCCATCAAGCTTCAGCACACGGTATACCTCCGCCAGAAACGCGAGCTTGTCTGGTAAGTATTGGAGAAGCTGAGTTGCCAGGAGAACATCAATCGAACAACTCGCGGCGGGGAGATTACGTGCGTCGGCCTTGGCGATACCAGGAATACTTTGTCCCGGATAAAGATCGAGACCTAGTAAGTGATGGCGGGGCCAACGCTCTCTAAGTTGTCGCACGGCATCGCCGTTCCCACAACCCACATCGAGTACGTGGATACTCCCGGGACGATTGAGGCGTTCCGACAAGAGGCTGAAACACGCGGAACCCAGTTCTTCTTCTATCGATCTCGACTCAGAGGTCGAATGCAAAGGGCGATTTCGCACCATGCAAGAAGGAAGCGGAGGCGCCAAGCCGCCGCCCGTTAACTGACGCCACTCGGCCAAGGTCAGAATCCCCACTTGCGCCAGTTCCAGAGCTAGAAGAAACTCGCAGGCAGCAACGCCTCGCGACAGGCGATCGAGGTCAATCGATACACCGTCGCAGAGTTCGCGAGACTTGATGTAAGCGGAGAGCAAATGGTCTTTCGCTGCCCGATCCAGCATAGGCGCATACTGCCGTGGAAAGCTCAGTAGGGTTGCCAGGTTTGCGGGCGCCAAGTCCCAAAACGAAGCCAGTTCGAGATCGACCAACAAAGGTTGGCGTTGGCGAAAGCAGAAATGTTCGCGCTTGACATCCGAAACGATGAGTCGTGGATCAGCTTCCACCCATTCGGAAAGTAGGATCGCTGCCTCGGAAAGTCGGTCACGAAGAGCATCCTCCAGTCCGCGGGCGCGGTGCAGGACGAGCCCTGCCATGTGCGCCGCAGTTGGGAATCCCTGGAGCGCCAAATCAGGAAAGTGGAGCCGAGCCGTCTCCGAGGTCATGCTGCCGGCGGAATGGAGACGGGCGAGATACCGGACGATCGCGGTCAGGTCTCCTACTTTCGGATCGGGAGTCGATTGAATCCCGAGATCTGCGTACAGGACACAACCCCGCTTCGCGTCATGCCAGAGCACAGGCGGCATCTCGATCCCGCGATTCTCGAAAAATGCCTGGATTCGGAGAGCCAGATCAGCGGCTGCCGGCGGACCTATCTTGAGTACTGCCCTAGCTTCCGGCGTGATCACGCGCCAGGTCTGAGTAGTGTCCGACAGAGCCATCGGCTGCAGGGAGCAATTGGCGGAGAAGGCGCCGATGTCTGCGAGGATTGAACGTGCCTCTCGCTCGAAACGCAACTGCTCTTCGGGCGACAGGACCACTCGCTTTGCGAGGGAGAAGGTTCCAGTATGGCTCATAGCACTGACAAGCCGACGTTTTCCCGCGATGACGACTCCCGCTCCTTCCACAAGATACCAGAGAGGACACGAGCAACTGGATCGTTCATTTCCCGGAGGTGAGCGATGAGTCGATCCGCTCGCACACCAACTGACAGTACCGAAATCCGATTTCGGGCTGCCGTGATGTCGGCAGGGTCACCACCCAGACAGCGAAAAAATCCTTGCGCGATCGCCGTCCAGTCGAGCGGCAACGGAGCCAGAGTGGCTCTCGCCCTGACAGCATCATGGAAGAGGCCAAAGACAGTGTGGTTCAAAATCTGGAGAGCAAAGGATCGGGCATACTCCGTTTCGTCGATTGGATGCGCACGATACCCTTTCTCCAGCCACTGACGGGGGATTCCAGCGCACACGCCATTGGCGACGCAGCCATAGCACTCATGCGGCTTCGCCCGATCCTCCAGCGACGGATAGACTGCCTCCAGCGTATGGTGCTCGTGGAGGGGATGGGCGTAATCGATGAAGTAGCAGTCCGATGTGAAATTCGGCAAAGCGAAAGAGCTCTCAGGAAAGGTTTTCGTCACCCCGTGATAGATACAGGCGGGCACATTGAAATCCCTTAGTAGAGCTGAGACGTTCTGAGCAGCGAGGACATTTCGCAGACGAGCAAATTCTTCCGCCAGCTTCCCGAGACCCTGGGAGTCTGGGATCAGCTCGGCGTTATCCTCGCCAGCAAGCCGAAACCTGTTTTCCAGCTTGGCTTCGCCGTACCGCCGGTAGACAGGAATGTAAAACAGGCAATAAAGAGGAGTGTTCGGGGAGACCTCTCGGGCTTGAAGAATAAAACCTGCAACTTCATGCAGCCGCGCGACGTTGAACTTGTTGATCGATGTGTTCGTGAAGACCGCGGGGAAATATAGAAAGATGTTCCTCAGAGCCGTTGCGAGGTCCCCAAAACTAGTGCGGGACGCGGAGATGGCTGCGTGAAGTTGGGTATCGCAAGCATGGATGGAAACATTCGCCTTGTCAAATAGAGCACCGAGTGCGGCCGCCAGACTGGCGTCTGCCAGAGGCACGGCCATGGTGTCGAGGACAAGCGAACTCCAGCGTATCTTCTTTGTTCGCAAATACTCGATCAACTCGACCGCATCCTTGCGGAGCGTGAACTCACCACCGGACATTTCCATCTCCACCCTCTGTCCTTCGAACATGGTTTCGATGCGGTCAAAGGTGTCCTTAACCTGGCTGGTGGACATGTAGCTGATGTTGCGAGGAACATGTAGAACATGACAGAAGCCGCACTGATGAGCACAGGCGTAGAGAGACTTGAAGACAATGTTCACCGTGCGCATCAGGGTCTCGGTCCCGCCTTCTGCCGAGTCTGTTCCGCCGCGTGGCGGCAGCGGGGCCCGACTCTATATTCATCAATTGCGGCGTATTCCAGACCCGGCACGATGACTCGAACCACCGGAACTCCGACCCGAGGCTGCGTAAGATCGACGACGAGTATTCGCTGCAGACCGTGGCACGCCAACCGCCCGACCATCCAGGCAATATCATCGCGAATATCGGAATGGCGCACTCCATGCGTGCACAGCGAGGAGTCCCGTCGCGCCTGAGTAAAGGCCCAGCCGTTCGCGGCCGCCTTTCCATTGCCTGCCCGCCTGCGCCAGTATGCCAGGTCTTCCCGGGATCCTTGAATGTCAGCGGCGCGGCTTTGGGCAACCTCGGTGAGAGCCCGCGCCAAAGCAATTGAGGGGTCCGGATGTGCTCCCATGCCTTCGTGCGCAAGATAGCCGTAAGCTAGCTCTTCGAAGCTCGCGGCATAGTACGCTGGAACGCCGAGTTCGGAAGTAATGTCGCGCACGTGGAGGCGCACCCGTTCCTCCCGAAAACGCTCAATCAGCCAACGAAGCGGGCCTGAGAGGGCGCGAACGTTCACCCCAGGGTAGAGATCGCCACCTCCGTACTTAACCTTGACCCAACACAGAGACCATGAGTCTCGCTCAATCAATTCGGCCAACCCATGGCAGATTGCTTCTTCCATAACATTGCCGGACGCCAGGCCGTTGGTGTTGGCACGCAGGATCATCGTGGCCTTATCGTCCGGCAAGTATGGGTGGAGAACAGCGTTGGCAGGGACCCAGCACGTTTCACCGGTAACCAGATTCCATGAAGGCAGCCACTCGAGTAACCGATCGGGGCGATAGGGGCTCCATCCAGGAAGAATCAAGTCTGCTGGATCGAGCGCATTTTCGGACCGGCACAAATTTTCGAAGGACTGCCGCCGCAGGGCCTGTGGGCCGGGCTCAGCACAGTAGTACTCGATTGCCTCCATAATGGCCCCCGCGCGGGCATGAGCCCGCGAGGTTCCCTTTCCACAGGTGACCGAAACGCTGACTCGGTTTGCACTCGGACGGATGCATGAATAAACGGGGATGCCGAGATGATCCAAACCAGTAATGTCCGCCAGACGACTCGCTCCGATCCGCGAAAGAACCGGCGCTACTCTCTGACAGGTTTCCCGTGCGCTGACGGTGCGGTGCACACCCGTGCCATGGAATTTGGGTGCGCGCTGAACTTGTGCCGCCAGTGGAACCAGAGAAGAAGCCATTACGGCAGCGCCTCCTCCTGGCGAAGAGCGGCAGAAGCGTTGGCCGGGAGCAGCGTGCGTAAAGCTGACGGAACGGCCGCAATATTGATCGGGACACGATGGTCTGCTGGCAACACGCGCTCCGTCATACGACCTGGGATCGAGAGACTCTCAAGATAGGGCCGGGCGACCGCAAACCTCTGGCGGCGTTGCTGCCTCGGCAACCCGTCATCCCAGTTAAGCGCGATCCTCTCGATCCAAGGGCGTAAGTGCTGTAGGGGGACAAAAACTGGTAGCGAGCGCGGCGACAGCCGGACACCGAAACGCTCGCGCTGAGTGAACAGCGCCGAGTGCGGATCGACTCGAGCCTGAGAAACCATGAAGCGGACGGACGCTCCACTCGTGGCGGCAGCGGTTTCCAGCAACCCGGAAAACTTGCGCGCCCGCGCCAGGGAGCTGTCAAACTCTTCCGCCGTTTCCCCCGGATAGTTGGCGACTAGATTGAGGCCGACCGAGATCCCGGCCTCGACGGCTGAAAGCACGGTGCGTTCCGTCTCTTCGACTGTGATTGTGCGATTCATCCGGTGCAGCGTCCGGCCATCGAAAGACTCGATCCCGAAGTTCAGCTTCTCGAAGCCCGCTTCCCGCAGAGCGTTCAGGAGGCCGCGATCGAGCTGCCGCGGTTCGCAATGGGCGAACGCCACATTCGGAAGGATGGGTAGCCGCGCCATGCCCTCTGCCAGTTCTCCCAGCCATCGTTGAGATACGTTCAAAGTGCTGTCACAAAAAAACACCCGCACCGTCCGCAGTTCGTGTTGCTGGAACTCGATCTCGCGGATCACGGAATCGACCTTGCGAAGCCGATAGTTATTGGGATAGATCGACTCATAGCAGTATGCGCAATGGCGAGGGCACCAACGGGAACCGGCCACACTGGCGGCGTCGTGAAAATCGCGACCTGACTCGGCGTACAACCGAAAATTCGCTCCAGGAAATGGAAGTCCGCTGAAATCAGGGAAAGGGAGAGCGTCCAGGACGACGCGAGGGCCGATCGGCGCGGCGACCACTCTTTCGTCTTGCAGGCGCACGAGGTTGCTGGTGAGAAGCGTCGAGAACTCACTCCCGGAGGCCAGCGCATCGACCAGTTCGGCAATGCCGTTTTCAGCTTCGCCTTGCAGCAGACCGTCAGCCCAACCTGCATGAAGTATGAGTTCCTGCACCTCCGGATAGGTGATCCCGCGACCGCCAAACACCCGTGGAACGGACGGCATGAGCCGGTGAAACCATTCGCTTGTCCAGAGCGCGATCCAGAGATTACTCACAAGAGTTGGAAACAGAACCAATTCGGGTTGCATGCGATGAATGGCATCGGCCCACGCGTGCACGTAGGGGCGAAGCAACTCGATCAGGGTCCAATCAGAGTTGTCGAGACTCTGTTGCAGCCGGGAATCATCGGGGAAGAGCGCACCGAATAGCAGTTCGGGGCGGTGCAGGTACTGAATCTGTTCCGACCAGCGGTCGGCGTAGACCTCGGTTTCCTCCTGGATCTTGAGGGAGAGAGATTGATTCTCGGCGTGGAGGAGGTGCTCAAAATCAATCAGCACCACCTCGTGTCCGCGTGCCCGCAAGATCGCGGTGAGATACCCCACACCGAGGCGGTGGTTATAAACGGGAAGCAGTGGGATCAAAACTCTCAAGTCTCCTACCTCGGTCGTTTCGAGCGGTTGCGTAACCCCTGGATCAGCACACCGGCGCCTCCCGGCGCAGGTCCGAGATCCGAATGTCGGAAAGATTCAGGCCGAGTCTGCGGCCTAAGCTAATTTTCTCCTCCACCTTGCCATCGGCGAAATGATAGAAACCAGCGAACAAGCCCGGATAGCGGGCGATCATGCCGGCGACTTCGGAAAGATCAGTGACCCGGCCGGGAGCGATGATGGTCGAATAGATCTGGGGATCGAAAGACAGGCGTTCGCGAAACTCTTCATATAAGGACGTGGCCGGGAGAGGAGTGGCCAGAGTGTAGAACACCTCCGCGCCGCAACTCTCCAGGTACCGACCGAAGAGGAGGGTTTCATGGAAATCCCGAATGTCTTCAAAAGGGAATCCCCACATCAGGGGCGTATGCACGTACATCTGGAGCTTCGCCGAAGTTCGCACCGCGCGGGCTGTTTGCTCAAAGGGAATCACCTTGTTGACGCGCGCCAGAATCTTCGCGGAGCCCGACTCAACTCCATAGAAAACATAATTGCAGCCCGCCTTGGCTATGAGGGCAAGCAGGTCATCATCGACACGGTCGATGCGCGTTGTGCAACCCCAGGTAGTGGGACAGTTCTCCGCGCGGAGAACATTGCAGAGGTGAACAGTCCGTTTCCGGTCGACAGTGAACAGATCGTCCACGAACGCGACGTGGCGGACGCCAAACCGTCGTTTGAGGCTTACGATTTCGGCAAGGACAGCATTCACATCGCGCGCGATGCTTTGCCGTTTCCACATCGAAACGACGTCGCAGTAAGTGCAAGAGTACGGACACCCTCTAGCGGTGATTACGCCCACGACGTCGTAGGCCGCCAAGTTCACGTGATGGTAAGCCGGCAGAGAGATAGAGTCCAGGTCGCGCCTGCGGAGGCGAGGTGGATTCTTCACGACAGAACCGTCGGGGGCGCGCCACGCCAGGCCGACAATTTCGGAGACCGGTGGCAACCCGCGAGTGAGAAACGACAGCAGTTCGACTACGGTCTCTTCGCCCTCGCCGTACACCACGAAATCAACCGCGGGAGTGACCTTCAGGATCTCGCTGGCGACCGCACTGGGGCCAGGGCCGCCCAAGACAATCTTGACATCCGGACGATCGCAACGGAACTTCTCAGCCGCGCCCAGAGCGTAGGGCAACATGCTGGCAAAGCAAGAGACCCCCAGGACGGGAGACTCGTCCGAAGCGAAGAAGCGCGCGATACGGTCGAACCGGAACAAATCGGGACCATGCTCCAAGGCATAGTCGCGGAATGCCACCTCGTACCCGGCTTCTTCCGCCGCGGCGACCACATACAAGGATCCAAGCGGGGCCATGGTCGCCGACTGTCCGGTGGCGAGATTGACGACTGAAAAATCCGGCATGTTACTCAACCAAAGGGGCGATGCTCTCAGCCTACGGCTCGGATTCGCAAACGATCACGCCTTCGGCAAGCAACTTTTCCAGTGCGCCGTCAATCGCCCGGTGCAACTCGGCAGTGTCGCAAAAGACTCGCGCAGCGACGAACGCTTGAACATCCTCGCGAGAACTCCCGCCCTTGACCGCTTCGAACACAAGCTTGGCATGAGCGTTGAGCACAAAGACTTCGTCGGTTTCGAAATGATGAATCAGTAACTCATCACCGATTCCCCGGTCGATGATGTCGTCGGGAACAGAGTATCGGACAGACATAATCGTGCCCGTATCAGAACTTGCCGGCAATTCCTACGCCCACCGTAACCCCGACCGGTCCTATTCCACCCCCGAGAGGCTTTACGACTTTGGAGATCTCAGGGTTGAAAGTGAGGATTCCATTCTTGGTTGCGACCGCCGCGAGCTTGTCTTGAGATTGGATTTGGACAAGAAAGGCGGAACTCGTCCGCTTGGCGGGTTTGACCGCCAGTTTCCGGGAGAACTTCTCCACCATTTCAGTCTGAGGCGCCGACAACTTTGATCGGAGCGCTTTGGCCGCTTTGCCGGCAATCGGTTTCAGTTCGAAGGCGATGTCCGGCAACATCTTCTGGAGCCCGGCCCGCACTTCCGCTTCGGCGTCGTCGGCATGCACGAGGAACTGGTTTTCACCAACACCCAGGATGACCATGTTTCTTAGACCCTGCTCAACACGACTCATGGTGTCCTCCACAGCTTGCTAAGTTTGGCAAATTGTATCGAGGGGCCCAGTCGAATACAAGGGGCATTTCAGAAATCTGAGATGAGGGGAAGCGTCTGCTCCGGTTAGAATGATCCGGCGATCGGGAGCAGAGGCATGAAACTAGCACCTGCGAGGAAACTGCACGGCGGTGGAGTTCATCGCACCGTGGCTCCTGCCCAGACCTGGCAACGCATTCGGGGAATCTTGGGTCGTATCGGTGTCACACGAATGTGCGACATTACGGGACTGGACCGGATCGGCATCCCCACTTTCAGCTGTGTGCGGCCGACAGCACAACGATTCAGCGTTACCGTTACGTGCGGTAAGGGTCTGCGCCCGATCGACGCCAAGGTAGGCGCTGCGATGGAGGCCATCGAATACTATTGCGCCGAGCAGACGGACCAGGCTTGCATTGTGGGACGAGTCGATGAATTGAGGGGCCGGGCGGTCGATCCTGTCGATCTGCTTCTCCCGGAGTGGGCAAAAAAAGTGAGTTCCAGCTGTTTGCAGTGGCTGGAAGGCTGGGATCTGGTCGCCGACGCGCCCACCTGGGTGCCGGCCAATGCCGTATTCTTTCCTTATGAGCCCCGTCAGTGGCCGTATCTGTTTCGGCCCAATACCAACGGTCTGGCATCGGGCAACACGCTGGAGGAAGCGATCTGCCACGCTTTGGCTGAGCTTATCGAGCGCGATGCGTGGTCGATCGCCTGTGCCCGGCTCCGGACCGCGCAGCGCGAGCGGATTTCGTATCCATCGCTCGATCCTCGTAGTGTTCCGCCGGAGGCTGCCCGCTTGATGGAAGCTTTCCAGAAAGCAGGGGTGGAACTCTGCGTTCGAGTGATTACTTCTGACGTGGGTGTTCCCGTGTTCTACGCCAGCAGCATTGAAAAAGAGGACGACACCCACTTCCTCGCACACGAGGGCATGGGTGCTCACCCGGATGCAACAGTGGCTCTGTTGCGCGCAATCACGGAAGTTGCGCAGAGCCGCGCTGCCGATATCCAGGGTAGCCGGGAAGACCTCACCTTCTGGCGGGCCCGGGCTCTGAAACAACTGAACGGACGGGAGTGGATTTGTCAGGAAAGCGATCGCATTACATTCGACGAGATTAACACGCGGGAGACTGCCGATGTGATGGACGATATTCGCTACATGATGAGCCGCCTCGGGGAGAGGGGACTTCGTCAAGTAGTAGCCGTGGATCTGACTCGATCAGAACTCGGGATCCCGGTGGTTCGCGTGGTGCTGCCCGGACTCGAGGTTCTGTCGATCGATCCCTGGCGAATCGGCGCCCGGATTCGCGGCGAACTTGGCATTGGCGAGCGGAAGCGTGCTCCGGTCCAGCACAACGCCGAGTACTGAATCGAGCCTTGGGATGAAACACCCTATTGTATTTCTCGGCCCGAGTCTCCCGTTGGGAGAGGCGCGCGAGTTGCTGGAGGCAGACTATCGTCCCCCCGTAAAAAGAGGCGATGTGCGGCGAGCAGCCGAGGAAAGGCCGCCGCTCATTGGCATCATTGATGGAGTGTTTCTGTCGGACCTTCCTCCCTCTCCACTCGAGATCCTGGAGGCGATTCGTTCCGGTGTACCTGTAATGGGCTCGTCCAGCCTGGGTGCGTTGCGCGCAACGGAATTGGTGAGTTTTGGAATGATTGGTGTAGGCGCCATTTTCCAGATGTACAAGAGTCGCCGTTTGGTCGCGGATGATGAAGTGGCACTGGTCTTCTCGGCCGAGGACTTTCGACCTCTGTCCGAACCGCTGGTCAACATCCGTCACGCACTGGCTGCGGCCACCCGTAAGGGCGTCATCAATCCAGCGCAGCGGAGACTTTTGACTCGTCTCGCGAAGGAGATTTATTTTCCTGAGAGATCGTGGCCGCTGCTGCTCAAGAAAGGTCGCCAGCACGTTTCTCCCACCACTCTGGACTCCTTGGCGCGTTTCATTGCCGGGGGGGACTACGATTTGAAGAAGAAAGATGCCATCAAGCTTCTCCTTGCCGCCCGCCGGTTCCTGCAACGTGGAAGAGCCTAGGCTCCGCATTCTCGCCTGGGGGGAACACCTGCCACAATCTTCCTGGCTGGAGTCGGCGCTGCGCTCCTTGGGACACGAGGTTGTACACAGCGCCGTGGGCGGCCGAATCGACCTGCTGCTGGTGCACGATCCATCCACGATCGAACCAGGACAGGTTGCCTCCTTTCGACGGCTTGGCGTAACGACCATACTGCGGGCATGGCGCGACCCCGATTGCTTTGTGAACTATCGCCACTTAGCGCGACAGTACGATTGGGTTTTGACCAATGGGATGGCGGAAATGGTGCACCTGTGGGACTCCGAGGGAGTGCGAGCGCTGCCACTCCTGCCCGGCGCGCCGCCCTGGATTGAAGAATACGAGGCATCCCCGGTACAGCGTGACATTGATATTGTCTTTGCAGGCAGACTAGACGAACCGGAGCGCAGAGAACGGCTCGAGTTTCTACGGCGTGCCGGCAAAATGTGGAAGATCGCCGTGGCCAGCGATTCTCAAGCGTGGCCCGGGCCATGCCCTTTGGACGCAGGTACTCTTCGCGCACTCCATCGTCGTGCCAAGCTCTCACTCCACATGGATCGAATATCGGTCAACCGCTTCGGAGTTACGCGTGGCGCTCCCGGGACGCGGCCATTTGCCGGACCGGTTGCGGGCTGCGTCCTGCTCACGCAGCTGCTCCCTTGGCTCAACCAATGCTACGATGTCGCCAACGAACTGCTTGGGTTCAGTAACGTCGAACACGCCCTGGAATTGGCCGCGAAATACCTTGAAGAACCGGAGCAACTGGAGATCCTGAGCGCCGCTGGCCAAGCCCGGTGCCGCGCGGAACACTCGGAAATGCGGCGCGCGCAGGAATTGGCGTCGCTGGCCTCCGGAGTTGTGCCCCTCAACATGCAAATTCTTGCGCTGGGGCCTTGGTACCAGCGAATCGAGTTACCCGGCGGGCAGACCACCAACCATATGATGATGTCGAACGTGGAACGGTGGGAACGATTGCGCATTCATCTGCCCCCGCTACGCGCCTGTCGCGTGCTCGACCTCGGAATGAATGCGGGTTTTTTCGCCCTCCAATGCGTCAAACTTGGCGCAGCGCGTGTGGTCGGAGTTGATAAGTCTCCCTTGGCCTGTGCACAGGCGCGGTTTATCTTTGCCAAGTGGGGAATTACGAATATCGATATCGTGCATGGCGATTTGACCAGCGCTCCCGCTGAGCCCTTCGACATTTGCTTGCTTCTTGCCGTGTTGCATCACTTACCCGACATTCGTCCCATCTTGGAGTTGGCAGTCCGGCGTGCACCGAATGTTCTGGTGGAATGGGAACTTCGTGAACACCCCCACTGCCATTCCGTCGACCACGTTTTCGAAGCCTTCGCCGCCTTGGGTTGCGAGGCTCAGCTATTGTCTGGCGGTCGGCGGCCAATCCTTCGCGCACACAAGAGGCAGTTTTCGGAGGCAGCCCGGAATTCGACGGCGAACTTGTGAACTGAGACTCTTGCAATAGGAGCCACGGAGTTTCTTAGTCGGTCGGAGGAGAGACCGTGGCGAGATTCACTTCTTGTAGCAGGCGCGAGGTTGCTTGCAGGTACTCTATTCCGCCAAATGCATGAATTCATGGAAATAGGACCGCGCGGGGGCAGCGCAGCGGAGGCATCCTGCGCGCTACTTGGACCCTGACTGGATTAGACTCTCGCCTAGCTTGGAAACGTGGAGTTCGAGGGGCAAGCAGAATAAGGATATCGAGATGATGCTACCACGGACTTCAGCCCTGGGTTCGACTGAGGGGTAGGGATTGTTGAATGAAATGATCTTTATTCACATCTAGCTTGGGATTCAGGGGTGCTGAGTCCCCGACCTCGTCGAAGCCGCAGGTTTCCGGGGCAGGGAAAGCCGACAGGAAAAACAACCTGTCCCAGCCAGCCACTTGCCCAATAATGTGCGCTACTTGTATCTTTCACACCCCTGCTCGCGAAACACTCTAAGTCTTTCTCGCTCATCGACTGCATCTCGGTTGGAGTCGACCGAATGCAACTGAACTTCGAGCCGAAGCATGAGGAGTTCAGGCCAGGAACTATCTAGAGAGTCTTTCGAATGCGTTCAGCTCCGCCTTCAAAGAGCTGGATCCTATCCCACAGTTCAAGGCCACGGTCAAGCTCGCGAATTCCTGGAAACCCAGTTTTCTCACTCGTTCTAACCCTTCGGAGGCGGTCTGGTCCGGCCGCCCCTTTCTCTGAATTCTAACTTGACAAATTTGCCCGCAGGGATATACTACAACTTTTTCCTCCATGTCCAAGTTCTGGGTTCCGTGGGGCCCCTCGTTCGTTTGCCTTTTGCCAATTCCACTCCGCTGGCGGGCGTTTGAGGGTAATCGTGAGGAGGAGGACACTGATGCGTCAATTCAAAATCAAGAACCTACTAATTCGGGTGCTCCCCGAGAGCAACCAATTTCTCGCTGAGCTGGCGGCCGAGTGTGGCTCAGCTTGCAGCCTCAATCTCACTGACTATACGAAGGACTGCTGCGCTGGAGGTTGCAGCAACGTGCCTTCGGGAGCTTGTTTCCCATGTAGCAATATTACAGGCAAGGGATTCTCCAGTTTTGATCCGGCCGATCTGGTATTTCTAAAGGCACAGCTACAGCTCGCGCTCCAAGAAGTTGAAGTGCGGGAGCAAGTCTTGGATGAGCGTCTCCGGGTTCACACTTCGGAACAGGCAAACGCTCTGGAAGCTGAGCTGACCGCCGCACTCGCGGAGGTGAAGTCCCTCAAGAGTCGACTGCCCTCTGAAGCGAACCAAGGCAAGAAGTGACCCGCTTACAGAAATATGGCAGATAGGTTCGGTTTCGACGATTATCGGCCGCCTAGCGCATCAGTGGCAAGTAGCACAAGGCACGGAGGCTGGCCAACATTGCACCCTATTGTGGATGCAACGTTTCGCGCTAACCCGCGTTATGAATTGGTGGAGTTCAGTCGGCTGCCCGAAGCATTACGAGTGACGCTCCGTCCCCTAACGCGCGATCCAGAGTTTTTTGGCGTACTTCGTCCGCGTGTAGACCACAACCTGCCGCTCAAGTCGGTTTGCCGGAATACGGCCCTGTTGTTCTTGGCGCTGGGCGAAGCCGGACCGATTCCCGCGTACCTTCGCGAGCACAGCACTGACGCCAACCGAGCTGTGGCCGAGCTTGTCGCAGATGCTGTACTGGAAATCGAGGTGAAAGGGACATTTATCTGCGGAGGCGATGCCTCGAAAGTGATTTATTCCAGTAAGCTCCCAATTAGCAGAAACCGACTCGCAGTTCTTTCCCTCGAGGCCGTCAAGTACGGCGAAGCACTTCACATCGACGACACTCGGAGGCTCTCCGCGCGTCTGTATTGCTATAACCGAAGACCACGCTCGCCGTCATGGAGTCGGCGATTTCAGTCTGACGAGCAGGTCATGCAGCACCTCGGGATTCTCGCCTCGGGCCGAGTTGCGGAGTGCTTAGAGCGCCACTGGACTCTCGATCAAACGAATGATGGGTGGTACGCCTGGCGATGGGCCCGCCAGCGACAAGGATGGATGAGGGACGCGAACTACAAGCTGTATCTGAGCCCCACTCCAGACGCCACAAGGACCGCGTTCGAAACCTTCGTTGAAGTGATGACAGATGTAGAGGGGCCGTGTTTTAAAGTGGGCAAGGGTCTTGAGGGGCTGCTGCGACCGGATAAGATCGTGGCCTATTTTCAGGACTATGAAGAATTGGCCAAGGCTGCGGAGCGGCTCCAAAAGAGCATTCTAGACTGTCCAGCTCAGGGGGTCCCGTTCACCGCAGCAGTCGGAACGGATGGCCTGATTTCATGGGGCATGGATCCACCTGTTGACGATTTTGTCTTGCCATGGCAGCGGCCCGAGAGTTGGCGAGTATGGATCACCACCCGGCTGGCGGAAGCGTTAGTTCAAAGCTCTTGTATGCCAAGCCGCACTGTTGAATCGTGGGAGTACGCTATGCGGCGAATCAGCTTGGCCGGCGTGGATCCAGCGACTTGGGTACCACTGCCCACGATTTGGAGACATTGATCTTTCAGTAAAAGGGTACCGGTTGGCAATTACGTCACAATTCGTGTTGGCATCTGATGTCCTAATGATCCCAGCAAAGGAGCTTGCTTCTGATTTTCGCAAGCGAGCCGAATGCACGGAAGACGACATTGCACTCAGTCGTCCTCATTCCCGGACACCCTCGGTAGTCGTCGATGAGATCACTGCTGCGCTCTTGGAAGAATTTCGTCAGCCTAACACAATAGTGCAGGCCGTGATCAGTTACAGCAAAGCACGGCATCTCGATCCAAACGCGACGCTGGAGGATGCGTTTCCTGTTCTCGATCAGTTGATCCGTAATCATTTGCTCGTTGATCCAGCAGCGCAAGCGAGTGTCAACGCTTTCCCCACTCTCCGCGCCGGCAATTTTTTGGGCGACGCGGAAATTCTGAGTAGCGCCCAGGTCCTGGAAGATGTTGAGGTGTATCGGGTACGGCTTCCCGGCGGCATGCCGGCTGTAATCAAGATCCCAACGCAAACAGACGAGTATGCACAAGAGATGGTCCAGCGCGAAGCGCGGGTGCTCGATCGTTTGGGCGGAATCGCAAGCCCAAAGCTACTTCAGGTCGGAACCTTCCAACAAAGACCCTACCTCGTGATGGAGTGGTGCCACGGAGTCCCTTGTTTGGTTGTTGCGGATGAAGCCCGTGCGAAGAAAGGATCTTCACCGGGTCTCCTGGATCTTTGCCGAAGCATTGTCCGCGCGTATGCCCACATTCACAAGAACAGCGTATTACATGGCGACGTTCATCCGCGCAACGTTCTTGTTGATCGTGGTGGTTCGGTCAAGATTATTGATTTTGGTCTCGCCCGCGAACTGGATCGTGGCGATGAAATGCCGGGCCAGCCCCGAGGGGGTGTTGGATTTTTCTTTGATCCGGAAATCGCCCAGGCACGTCTCCTCGGCCGTATGCCGAGTCTGCAAACAGCGCGCGGCGAACAGTATTCTATCGGAGCGTTGTTGTATCTGCTCATTATTGGTGTGCACTACATCGATTTTTCGGTCGAAGAATCAAAGGTGATGCGAGAGATAGTTTCGGAGCCGATGGTGCCTTTTGCCCGGCACGGCTTGACGTGGCCCAGTATTGAAGCGGTAATCGAGACCGCGCTGCAGAAACAAACGGACGACCGTCACTCGTCGCTTGCAGTGATGTCTTTGAGACTAGATGATGTGTGCCTTCCGGAGGAGCCTGTTCATTCACTCGGACACAGGGCGGCGGAAGCTGACGGAACCGTTGCTTCGGAGTTGCTCGCGACGGTACTTCGGCGTGTGAACGCCGATGGTGACCTTATCCGAACTGGTCTTTCTCTTCCTCCCACCTGCTCTGTCAACTACGGTGCCGGTGGCATCGCTTATGCCCTATATCGAATTGCATGCCTGCTCGATGACTCGGATATGTTGGTGCTTGCAGATCGCTGGCTGCAGCATGCGATGCAAAGGAAAGACATCGATGATGCATTCTATAATCCCAAATTTCGGGTGACGCCCGAGACAGTCGGACGGATATCTATCTACCATGGCTCTCCGGGTCTTTACACCGTCGATGCACTTCTGAGCCGCGCAATGGGCGACACACCGCAGCACAGCCGGGCGATTCGTGCCTTCATTTCTACTTCGCAAGAGCCTTGCGCTGAGATCGATTTGACCCTCGGTCGATCAGGTGTCCTAGTTGCCGCCGCGCTGCTGTTAGAAACTCTAGACGCCCGTGATCAAGAGAACCGGTCCGCCCTAGTGGCGCTGGGCGACTCGGTCAACCGAGAGATCAAAGATCGACTTGAGTCTTTCGGCCCCGTGTGCAGTTCTCCCGAACTCGACTATCTCGGAATTGCGCACGGCTGGGCAGGAGTGTTGTTCGCGGCTCTGCGCTGGGCGCAGGTGACAAACCGGCCCTTAACGGATCAGACGAAGAATCGACTTTCCGAGCTTGCTGCATGCGCCGAGCCAATTGGTCGAGGAATTCGCTGGCGCGCTCGAACACTGGCAGTTGATCCTGAAGGGCTACAGGGATACATGCCGGGGTGGTGTAATGGTAGTGCTGGTTTTGTTCACCTCTGGACATTGGCATACGAGATGACTCGCGACTCGCATTACCTAGTTGTCGCCGAGCGTGCCGGCTGGAACGCTTGGGAGCAGCCAGATGGGGTCCGGAGCCTTTGCTGTGGACTGGCAGGCAGAGCTTACAGTCTCCTCAATCTCTCTAAGCATACCAATGATCGAGAATGGACAGAGCGCGCCCGCCATTTAATGCATCGTGCATCGCGAGAATCACGAGAAGAAAACCCTTTCCGGAACAGTCTTTACAAGGGCGAGGTAGGAATCGCACTATTGATCGCAGAGATGGCTGAGCCTGATATCGCAGCAATGCCGATGTTCGAGACCGAGGGCTGGTCTCATTTCGAGCGGTCGCGTTGCTCCACAGAGTGAGCCCGTGGACTCTTTGAATGCGTTTGCTTAAAGAGACTCATTGTTCTCAAGACCTTTCCCATTGGAGGTGATGTTCTGCCGTACACACTCCTGAGCAGCTGTCCTGCTCCTATCGTGTGGAGCCTTAGCAAACACGCTCATCTCAGTCTGACGCCTCAGGCAAATCTTTCCAATGGCGCTGTGGCGGCCTCACGTCATGAGGACTAAGACATGAACGATATGCTTGTTGCTTGCATTGCTGAGTCTCATCTGCTGCTGTCGTGGCTCTACTAAGACTCTATTGCGCACCGATTTCCGTCCTGACTTAGCACTCGGCGAACAGTGCCGGCCCAACGTGAGGCATCGCACCACCGAGAGAGTTGTATCCAGTGGGAGTCGCGCTCTGTCCCCGGACGTACTATGGAGCAAGATAGAAGCGTCCGATCGGCTTGTTACCGTGGGCGTCAAGGACCAGCCGCGAGGTTACTTTCGGGGGTCATGTCTTAGTGGACGAGTCGCGTGTACTGCAATACGAAGTGTCTTCGCCCGAAAGAAGGATGTCGGGATACGTTCTGACTCTTGGCGGTCGTTACCGACAATGTCGGACGGAAAGCCTTAGAGTAGCCCGCATTCATTGCGGGACTCGATTCGGCTGACACGCCCACGGAACTCAGACGTTCCGAGTATGTCGAATTTTTCGAGCCCGTTTACTTCATGAGTCGCAGCGGTTGCACATAAAACAATTATGTGGCAAAAGCTTTGCGCAGTGCAAATGGCAACATGGGCGAATCTGGTGTGACGTATCCGTTTCAGTACCTACCCCAGCCTCGTACTGCACATAACCTGCTCGCAAACGCCGAACCTTGGCCATGCAAGACAACCCGCCATTCGCCCAGTTGCCCCACTTTGGACCAAGTGCGTAAGCACTACTGAGCTTGAGTTTGGCAACATTGTCCCGGGAGTGTTCACTCCCGTGCTCGCGAAGCACTCGAAGTCGTTCTCGCTCATCGACTGCATCTCGGTTGGCGTTGACCGAATGCAGCGAAACTTCGAGCCGATG